>Ga0256406_1004991_pt1 | contig 14610 bp, 10 predicted proteins | sample RumenRJG_03DNA_FD_185986 | JGI IMG/M metagenome (GOLD analysis project Ga0256406, IMG submission 185986) | Bovine rumen microbial communities from Lethbridge, Alberta, Canada - RJG_03 | ecosystem: Host-associated > Mammals > Digestive system > Stomach > Rumen | place: Canada: Alberta | collected... | reverse complement strand
CATGCAGAAGAGCTCGATCAGGAAAATCGGAATCAGCACAAGCGCTACCATAAAGGACTTCTGATAGCTCCCGGTCCGGACCGCGATGCTCCCGGAGATCTGCATAAAGATAATGCCCGCGATTGCCCCGACCGCGCTGCGAAGCCCCATCATCATATTCTGTTCAGCGCCATCGAACATATCCACTATGAAAGATGCAGCGAACGAATACATGAATCCCAGCCCGAGACCTGCCACAAACCGGCTGATGTAAAGAGGCCAGAACCCCGGCACGATCGCCGGAACGAACTGGGCAAATGCCAGAACCGTGCCCAGAAGAAGCATATTCTTCTTCGTCATGTACTTATTCAGCGGTCCGATCAGCAGCGACGGAATAATCGCTGCAAGAGTCGGGATCGTCTCGATTTGCTTAACGAGAATCGGATACTGCGGATACTGCTGCGCAATCACGCCCAGCAGCGGCGATGAAATCGTCACGGTGTATTGAATCACGATGATGCACAATACAGCGACTTTTGCCATAATTCCGTATTTAGGTTTCTCAATCATTTGATTATGCTCCTTCCCCATTGCCGGTGTTGCCGTTGCAAGCAAGGCTACTTTACTGAATGAAGGTGTTTTTCCGCGCCCGGCAGATCACCAAAGCCAGTCCACACATCCACTCCCGTATAAGTCTTCGCTTTCTCCTTGCCATTCAGGACCCGCATGCAGCCGGATGCCAGTGCTTCCATCTCAAATTCACCCGGAATTTTTGTGGAAGGTGCAATCCAGCCGAGATATTCATCCAGTCCGTCCGTGACGTAATTGCCTTTTGCGATGCCACCGGTGTAGATAATCTGATCCACTTTTCCTTTAAGTGCCACTGCCATTTCCCCCGCAGTCTTCGCGATCTGATAGACCATGGTGTCCAGAACCATTTTTGCGTACTCATCGCCGCCGCGGATCATTTTTTCGACTTCTCTCACATCATCCGTTCCAAGATGCGCCGTCAGACCTCCGCGTTTGATGAGTTTCAGCATCAGCGACGGAAAATCCGGATACTCTCCGCTGTACGCTAACCGTAGCAGCGGAAGCGTCGGCAGAGCACCGGCGCGAGTCGGCGTCATCGGTCCTTCCCCTTCGATGATATCGTTCGAATCGATCATTTTTCCATGATCGTGCGCCGTTACGGAAATGCCGCCGCCAAGGTGAAGGACAAGAAGATTCATGTCCTCGTATTTCCGATTCACAGAAGCTGCGTACCGATAGCATACTTCCTTCTGATTCAGCGCATGGATCCGGCTCTGGCGGTAGATCTCCGGAAGGCCGGTCATTCTCGCAACATCCTGATATTCATCGACACTCGGTCCATTGATCATCAGCGCCGGCTTGTGATAGTCTCTGCCATATTCAAAGCATATTCTCGTCGCCAGCTTGCCCGGGTGAGAGTCTCCGCCGAATTTGTCCGTGTCATCAAACATCTGCTGATTAATTGCGTATGCACCGGATTCGATAAATACCTGCGCGCCGCCGCGTGCAGCAAACACATCAATATCCTCCAGCGTCAATCCCAGCTTCCCGAGTTCCTTCGGAATCAGCTCTTTTGCGAAAGCCTGGTGTTCTTTAATCGTCTTGAATTTCGGATATTCTTCAGTGCCCGGTGTGAAGTTCTTCGACCAGACTTCTTTCTCGTTTTCAAACACCGCCATTTTGGTTGATGTAGATCCGAAGTTCAGGCATAAGATTCTGTATGTTTCCATGTTTTCCTCCTCAATCTGATGCACTCCTACACCAGTCTGGCCGCCAGACACATCGAATTGTACTTACCTCTGGCCGGGCCGCCTCTGGATCCGAATACAACCGGCACCTCAAGTCCCAGGACGACATCCATGCTCTGCGCATCCCCGAAATAACCCATTCCCTTTCCGGCGATATTTCCGGTTACAATGTCCGGGAACAGGAGAATGTCCGCGTCGCCGGCGACCGGGCTGTCATACTTCTTGATTTCAGCCGCTTCCGGGATTAAGGCAAGATCCAGAGAGATCGGTCCTTCGACGACGCAGTTCCTGATCTCGCCTTTTTCGTTCATTTCCTTGAGTGCTGCCGCATCCAGCGTGTCCGGCTGCTTCGGATTGACTTTCTCGACAGAAGACAGCACCGCAACCTTTGGCTCAGCAATACCGATTTTGTTCATCAGGATGACCGCATTTTCGATGATCTTCGCTTTCTGATCCACATCCGGGTACATATTAATTCCCATATCTGTCAACGCGAGCAGCTTGTGATACTTCGGGAATTCAAACACCCCGCAGACCGAAACCAGACCTTTGCGGATTCCGGTTTCTCTTCGAACCATCTGCTTCATCAGCGTAGCCGTATCGATGAGGCCTTTTACCAGAATATCCAGTTTCCCAGCTTTGACCTCTTCAATTGCAGCGGATACTGCCGCTTCATTATCCGGCACATCGACGATGACGTAATCCTGTTCCGGTTCGTCATACTGCTTCAATACGGTTCGAATGTCTTCTGCATCTCCAATCAGTGTCGGGCGGATGATTCCGTCTTTTTTTGCCGCCACAACCGCTTCCATGATATGCGGATCCGCTGCAGCGACCACTCCGGCACGCACGCCCGGTTTCATTCTGACCGTTTCCGATGTAAATTCATCTATGCTTTTATACATATTCTTTCCTTTCATCCTTATACACATCTCCGGACACCCGCGCTGCGGATATCCGGAAATCGTGTATGATATGAGTAATGGAATTTGTAATGTAATTGAGCCGCTATCCGATATATCCGGCGCCGCCGCACATTGCGAATCTGCGTACGCGCGTAAAGGTGTTCGGCGTAGTGAAACCTTCACCAGTGGTTGTTGCGATCGTAGATGAGCCGAATCCTGTTCCGCCCACTCCCGTGGCGCCGACCGTTGGGCCATTCATCGCCAAGCAGGTGACTCCGATTCTGCGGCCGAACTTTGTGGCCCGGTCAAGGTCCTTCGTCCAGATCGCTGCAGAGTGATGGTACCCGTGCTCCGCCTCGATCGCAAATGCCATCGCTTCATCGGCATCCTTGCATTTCACGACCGGGAATACCGGCATCAGCTGTTCGCACATTACATAAGGATCGCCCATCTGGCACTCGATGATCGCCAGTTTCAGGTCAATGCTCTTATCAACTTCGATACCGGCTTCCTCCAGGACAACGTTGGCATCTTTCCCTACAAATTTCTTGTCCGGATCATAACCGCCGTGGTCGTTTTTCCGGATCATACGGGCGGTGACTTTTTCGCCTTCCTCCGGTGTCAAAAGGCGGGCGCCGCATTCCACCATCGTTTTAATGAAAGTATCGTAAGCGGATTCGACAACAAACGCGACCTTCTCTGTAATGCAGAGCATGTTGTTTTCAAACGGCACGAAATTATATAAGGTCTTAGCTGCTGCCACCACATCCGCTGTCTCATCGACCACCACCGGAACATTTCCCGGACCTGCGGCAACCACTTTTTTATTGCCCGCCATCAGCGTCGCAACCATTCCCGGCCCACCGGTTCCGATCATCAGAGATACTTTCGGCGAATCCATTATCACCTTTAGCGATTCTTTAGTCGGATTATAGATGCAGGTGCAGACGTTAGCCGGTCCGCCCTTTTCCATCACAGCCCGGTTGATCATGTCAACGGTCTTCGCTGCAGCATGTTTTCCGGCCGGATGCGGGTTGAACACGATTATATTTCCGGCCGCCAGCATTGACATTGTGTTGCACGCGACGGTTACCAGACCGTTTGTCACCGGTGTCAGTGCGCCCACCAGGCCGACTGGCGCCGCGAACTCAAGTGTCACGCCCTTTCCGGATGCCATCACTTTGTGATGAAGGCTTTCAACACCAGGGTTTTCCGCGATGGATCCGTAGTTCTTGACCAGTTTTTCCTCGAGTCTGCCATATCCGGTCTCCTCAAATTCTGCCTTGGTTTCCTCATTCACGACTTTCAATGCTTCCTCTTTGATTGCATCGATGAAGGACTGTCGTTCTTCTGTGCTGAAGTTTTCGGAGAGTTCCTCATAAGCTTTGTATGCTGCATCCACTGCATCTTCCATCTTTTCAAAAACACCCATTAACTGTTCGCTCATTGCTCGTTCCTCCTGTAAATCTTTGAATTCCGATATGCTCTGACTTCGCTACCCTCTCAGCGTTTCGCTGATGTCGTACATTTCTCCGATATATTCTGCGAATTCTTCTTCCGGAATCGGCCGGATCGTGTTTGTGTAGAAACCGTTATGCCGGATCGCATCCGGAGCGCAGGCCATAGCGCTTTCCCGGGTGATACCCTTCTCTGACATCGGCGGGATATGGCAGTTTTTCATGATTCCGACGATTTTATCCTGCATCGCTTTGCCGACTGCCTCCGGAGAATCGGATTCGCTGACTTCGCATCCCATCGCTCTGGCTAATGCGTATCCGCGCTCCGGATCAAATTCCGCCGTCTTGTACGTCGTCAGCGGAAGCGTATATGCACAGGCTAGGCCATGCGGAAGTCCGAATACCGCGCCGATCTCATGCCCCGCTGCATGGCCGAAATTTACACCGGTGCTGGCAAATGCAATTCCGGCAAAATTTGACGCTTTCGAAAGAGCGATTCTTGCGTCCAGATCGCTGCCGTCATCGTAAGCTTTCTCCAGATTTTCAGTGATCAGTCTCACGGCTTCCAGTGCGATCGTCGTACTGAACGGATCAGCGCCCATGCCGGTCATCGGTTCATATTCACCGGCACTGATCGCTTCCACTGCATGCGCCATCGCATCCAGACCGCTGTTTGCCGTTACCCCCGGCGGGCAGGTGACGGTGAGTCCCGGATCCACGATCGCCTTATCGCAGGCAACCATTACACCGTCTTTGTTATGATCATTATCGGATACCACCGCAACGCAGGTGGATTCTGCGCCTGTGCCGGATGCGGTCGTGATGGCGATCACCGGCGCATGTTTTTTTAATGTGAAAAACACACCCTTGGAAAGGAAATAGTCCTCGATCGATCCTTCGTTCACCATTAAAACGGAAACCAGCTTGGCCGTATCCATTGCGACTCCGCCGCCTACACCAAGAATCAGATCCGCGCCGGATTTTCTGGCTGATTCACCGGCTTTATCCACCTGAGCAGCGATCGGCTCTCCGTGGAGGTCGCTGTATCCGACGGCCTCCACGCCGGCTTCCTTCAAAATATTCATTACGCGATCCGCTATACCGGAAGCCTCCACACCTTTATCATAGAGGACAAATACTTTCTTCGCCCCGAAGGTCTGCACATCCTGCTTCAGCACTTCAACTGCATCCACACCAAATGTCACAGGACAATGCATTGTATAATATCCAAGTCTGTTTTCCACAACGATACCTCCTTACTCCTTACTCGCTCTCCGTCCGGCATCTCTGTCGGAACTGCTTTTCTATTTCAATAAAATTATAAATTTTCCGTTCTGAACAATCATCGGATGAAATAACGATATAAACTGCACTTGATGTAAATTAATTTAATATTCTGATTGTAAAATCATTGCAATACTTTTTCATTTTTTATATTATTTTATCAGGCAAGCTGAAAACTAAGGAGTTGCAACAGCCTCAAATTTATTGACATTGACGCATGTTTAACTTGTTGCAAAATTTTGCAATCATAAGGACTTATTTAACAGGAGAGGAGAACAGTCATGACATCACTAGTACAGCAGCTGCTCCGCATCATGCCGGATGATTCATTTGTCAGCATACAGAATCCGAATCAGGAGATACGTTTTATTGAAATGCTAAGCAGGGATACGACCGTAGTAAATTCCGAGACGCTATATATCGGAAAGCCTTCGCCGGCGATCCGGGATTTCAGGCATACGACGCTGCTGCTCTTTTCGGAGATTTTTCCGGCATTGGATGAACTGCCGAAAATGAGCAACATTCTCCTGCTACAGAGCGAGGATGATTTTAACCGGCTGACCAATCAGGCATTCCGCGCACTGAATGACCGGATCCGTCTGTCATATATCGACAATTCTTTTCTTAAAATACTGAGGGAAGGCGGAAGTCTGCAGAAACTGCTCAATTACGGATGCAATATGCTGGGGAACCCGCTGCTTCTTGTCGACGTTTCTTTCACGTATGTCGCCAGCGCAGGCACAAAAGATCTCTCCAATCAATACAACTGGGAGCATACGCTGAAATACGGGATCCTGCCCAGCGACTATCTGAAGCACATCATGGAAACCGATACGCCGCTGATGGATGAATACCCCGAGATCATCCGCACCGAGAAGGACGAAAAGAATATCTACAACAGCTATTCCGTAAAGATCGTTCACAAAGGGATGGTGTATGGATATCTGAAAATTCTGGAGCGCGATTCGGCGTTTGATGATTTTGCTCGGGCGGTTTTTATATCACTTGGAAACTATATCGGCATATTGACCGAATATCTGATCAATATGCAGAACAACAACACCAATCAGGCAGAAGGGCTGTTGAATTCGATCATTCTGGAGCGGATCGATGACGCAAAAGCGATCGAAACGCTTCGGGCGCTGGTGCCAATCAAGTTCTACAATAATTTATACCTGATTGACATCAGTTTTAACGAGCAGCCGGATCCCAGCGACTGGCTTTTTTTCGCACAGCGGAGGATCCGGCGGTTTTTCCCGAGAATGCTCAGTACGCGGATCAACGACCATTTTCTGGTCGTCTATGACATTCCGGCAGTAGAACAGCCTTTTGCCGGGAAGCCGGAAGATCGCAGCCAGTTCCTTGATATGCTTAAGGAGATAAAGTGTCACGCCAACATCAGCCTGATGTTTCACGATCTGAAAGAAATCAGCACCTATTATCAGCAGGTGCTGTTCTGCAGAGAGTACCGGCAAAAGATGAACGACACATCTCCGATGCTGTACTATTCCGACATTTTCGAATATCAGATGATTCTCTCGATGGGAGAAAAAATCAGTCTCCAGAGCCTGATTCATCCGGCGCTTGAGCAGCTCCACCGCATTGACAATAAGAACGGCAGCGATCTGGTTCATACACTGCTGGTCTATATCCGGCACAACTGCAGCATCCCGGCGACGGCCTCCGAGATGTACCTGCACTATAACACGGTAAAACATCGAATCGAGAAAATCGTTGACTGTACGAATCTGGATTTGAGCAGCAAAAGCGAACTGTTCCGCATTGAACTCTCAGAGAAAATAATAAAATTGCTGGATCATTCATTCTGACCCAGCAATCCATGCAATGCGAAATATGTTCTCGAGTCTTTATTATGAAAGTCTGACTACTTCTGTGGTGTCGGGGAAAGCGATTTCCCCGATTTTCTTTACATTCTTCGGAATATCGACACGTCCCAGCGATTTGCATGCAAGAAATGCCATCATTCCGATTTCCTCCAGGCTGTCCGGGAGACGAACCGCTTCAAGATTTGTGCATCCGGAGAAAGCGCCCTCCCCGATCTTCGTCACACCGTCTGGTATGCAGATCTCTCTCAGACTGCAGCAGCCGGCGAAAGTCATCATCTCGATTTCTTTCAGCCCGGCCGGAAGGGTGATCTGTTCTAACTGCCGGTTATTCACAAATGCGCCCCGGCGTATGGAACAGATCTGCCCGGATATTGTCAGATGCCGGAATCCGCATTCATTAAAACAATCCGCAGGTATTTCCTTCACCGTCCCCGGCAGCTCGATCTCCGCCAGCCGGTTGCAGATTGCAAAAGCCGCATCGCCCAACTGGTTCAATGTCTTTGGCAGCACAACGCTTTCAATCTGCTTGCATTCGCAGAATATCCGGTTCCCTAGCGCAGTCACCGGATGCCCGTCAACCACATCCGGAATCCGGACTTCTCCGCTCAGCACATTCTCTCCAATGTACTTCAGCAGGCGCACGCTGCCTTCTTCCAGGTGTTCATAAGCCCATTCGGACGAATCGCCGACGGAACGGGAACTGTGATCTTCTTCTCCATCTATCACCTTCCGCAGGATATACCGGTCCTTCCCGCCGTACAACTTCCGGTGATCCACGATCTCGAAATCCAGCACGAGAAAATTCCGGTAGCTGTGCGGATTGTCCGGTGAAATAGTAGTCAGGAATTCGGTCGCACCCATTTCCAGAGCCCTGCCGATCCGGAGCTTGTTGAAATCCCGCTGCAGACCATACCCCCGGAATTCCGGTGCCACCATCGTCAGATCCAGCGAAGCCGTCTTCGCCATCTGATCCGGCCCGTAATCGAAATATTTCCCGTAATTTCCCGGCGAATCCGGCGGGAGCATGACACTGAATCCGGCGACTTTCCCACCACACTCCGCAATATAGGCGCACTCATTCTGAAGAAGCTCCAGCTGCTCCTCTCTCTCATACGGCTGATACAGGTCCTTATCCGGCAGCGCATCCATGATCCGCTGCTGAAGATCCATCACCGCATCGATATCCTCTGGTCCGGCTTCGCGAATCGTAAAGTAACCACACTCCCCGCGGCCATTAATCAATTCAACATCAAAAGGAATTCCGACCATTTCACGCCTCCTTTCACCCGCCGCCGGCGGGATTCGCAGACAGCGGAACGAGCGCATCGTCCCCCGCCCGCGGAGTATCCGCTTCGTACCGTCATTATATATGGCACCCCGCTTTTCTTCAATCAGAATTTTTTGCAAAAAATGCCGGCAACCGTTCACTTCTCCGAACGTTTCGGCATTTTCTCATCGGCATGCTTCTAGCAGGTTTCGCATTCGAATGGCTTATTCAATCATAAAAACAGCTGGTGGAATCCGAGGAACGCCAGCGCTGCCGCGAAGGCAATCGACACGAAAGTCAGTTCCAGATGACGCACGAAGATCTTGTCCCGGTCCACGGTGTCCGGGTACATCGACATCGTCATCGATCCGAGCACAGAGAACGGGCTGTAGAACGCGCTGTTCGCTCCGGTGCATACGCCGGCGATCAGCAGTTCGCTGGTGACCCCATGACCCATGCTTCTCGCAATGCTCCCGGCTACCGGAATCAATGTCGGCATGACAACGCCGGAGGAGCTCGTCACGATCGCCAGCAGGCCACTCAGCAGCGTCATGACACCGGTGCCGGTCCGTGGCGTGATGAATTTCATCAGTACCTTTGAAATCAGGTTAATCCCGCCGCAGTGATCTACAATCGTGATCAGCATGAACATGCCGGCCACCAGCATCAGCGTGTTCCAGTTGACGGTTCGGATCGCGTCCCGGTCTTTCATCACCCCGAAGATCAGCAGCACGGCCGCGCCTGCCATCGCGATCGCCGCGACATCCATTCCGAAGAAAATCACACTCAGGATCACGCAGAGGATCACGACTGCCGTCAGCTTCTGGCCGCGGTTCATCGGCGGGGTCTCACTTTTCATCGCATCTGCCGGGACATTCTCCACTTTATAGCCGCCCCGGAAGATATAGATTCCGATGGCCTCGACCAGCATGATCAGGACATACGGGATATACATCCGGATGTAATCGTCCGCGCCGACCTGTGCGGCAAATCCGCTGGCGATGATTCCGTTAGTCGCGATCGGCGACATTCCTCCGGCGCCGGCTCCGGCTTCGATCATCGTCCCCATCATAAAAGCAGAAAGTCCCGTCTCGACGCAGATCCCCATCGCGATCGGCATGATCATCGGTGCAATTCCAGGACCCGCGCCGGTTGCTGACAGCAGGAACGTAAGCCCGAAGATGAAAAACGGCATCAGCCGGGACTTTCCCTTCATCAGACGAATTATTCTTTTTGCGATGACTTCCATCGTTCCATTTGCGCCGGCCATGCCGAACAGCAGCGTCACTGCCAGCATCATGAAGAATATTTTTGCCGGCCACCCTTTGGTATAGATGTCCGTCAGGGACATGTCTTTTACAAAAAACTCCACCAGTATGAAGCTGGAGATCATTGCGACCAGTCCGCAGTTCACCTTCGTCAGAATACCGATCAGCACCGTGGCCAGAAAAACAATCAGTGACAGTACCGCCAGACTCATGGTATCATCCTTTCTCTGTTTCCGAACGCAAGACAGCGGCAGAAAAAATCTGCCGCATCCTGCTGATATATTAGAGTATTGATAATGGAGCGATTTAGAACAGCGGCGAAAGCGGCCGTGCGATCAGGAACATCACGATCGGGAACAGGATGATTCCGATGATCTTTACCATCAGACCTGCCTTGATCATGTCCTTCATCTCCAGGTAATTCGTGCCAAATACCAGCGCATTCGGCGGTGTTCCGGAAGGAAGCATGAAGGCCAGCGATGCGGACAGCGCCACCGCCATCATGATGAACATCGGGCTCATGTTGACCGTGTCGGCCAGACCGGTCAGCGCCGGCATGAACGCTGCGACCACAACGAAGTTCGATACCGCCTCTGTCAGGATGGACACCACTACACAGAGGAATATAATGACCAGAAGCGAAGGCCAGTTCGCGAGGAATCCGAGTCCTTTAGCGATCCAGGCTGCGATGCCGGATGCCGCAAACATGCCTCCCAGTGTCAGAGCGCCGCCAAGCAGAACCCATGTCCCCCAGGAGATATGTTCTGCCGCATACTTTCCATCCATCAGGAATTCGCCCTTCTTCCAGTCGACCGGGATGATGAACGAGAGCACAAGAACTGCGATACCCCATCCTTCATTGCTGATGTACTGAAGCCAAGGAACCGCTGCAGCGATCTGATCGTTGAATACGAATACCAGAATCGTGATGATCAGATACCACATTGCGATCTTTTCGCCCTTGCTCATCGGACCGAGTTCTTCCAGTTCTCTCTTGATGACCAGCGTATCGCCAAGGTCATAATCCTTGACGTGGAACATTTTGCAGATCGCAAAAGCCGCACATGGCGTGATGATAACCGCGAACGGGAGACCGATCGTCAGCCAGTCCACGAAGGACATATTGATGCCGACCAGGTCCTTGATCAGGCCGACCGAAGCCATATTGGTTCCGGAACCGATGATCGTCGCCATTCCGCCGATCGATCCGGCATATGCAGTGACGAGTACCAGTGCCTTTGAAAATCCGTCTTTCTTCGAGAAACCGAGCTGCTCATTCAGTGCCATCGCAATCGGCAGAAGCATCGCAACCGATGTCGTATTCGACATGAATGCGGATATCGCAGCCGTTGCGACACCGAATCCGGTTACCACGGCAACCGGTTTTCCCTTGAACAGGTTCAGAATGTTCAGCGCGATCCGCTTGTGCAGGTTCCATTTCTCGATCACAGCGCCAAGCACGAATACGCCGATTACCATGATCGAGACTGGCGCACCGTAAGAACCGTAAGTGCTGACACCGTTATCCAGCGGGTCGCCGCCGGCGATATTCAACAGAAAACCGCCTGCAATCGGCAGAAGTGCGGTAACCCACAGCGGAACCGGAGTAGTTACCCACCATACTACCATCCAAAGTGTCAGTCCGAGGATTCTCACCGCCAGATCATCGAGACCCGGCAGCGAGATGAAACAGAAAATGATTGCCAGAACCGGTCCGAGAATCAATCCGACTTTCTGTGTTGTCTTGAATTCCATATTTTTCCTCCGGCAGCTTTCGCTGCCTACTTTCTTTCTTAATCATGCCCCCCCGAATTTCCAGATTTACGGGGTTAGAAGCGCTTACTTTCCGCACACTGCGGTCATACTGCTGACGATCGGGGTTTCAATTTCAGGACCCATTTCCGTTGCGGTCCTGCATACCGCATCCAGGTCGTATCCGGTCTCGATTCCCATCATCTCGCACATGTTGACGAGATCTTCCGTCGCGATATTGCCTTTTGCACCCGGCACAAACGGGCAGCCCCCCATGCCGCCGAGCGACGCGTCGAGATTGCTGAAGCCTTCCTCCAGGGATACGAACGCGTTTGCCAGTCCCATGCCCCGGGTATCGTGGAGATGGATGCTGGTGTCGTCCGGATTGACATATTTCTTCAGCTCCTGCAGCACTTCGCGGGTATGCTGCGGCGTGCTGATTCCGGCAGTGTCAGCCAGTCCGATTTCTTTAATGCCGAGGTCAAAAGCCTCTTCGATGATGTCTTTTACCAGACCCATGTCGATCTTGTCGCCGAACGGAGATCCGAAAATGCACGGGAGCGCCAGCTGAATGTGCAATCCCTCTGCTTTCGGTACCAGATCGCGGAACATCTGTCTGGACTGCTCGATCGTCCGCTTCGAATTCCGGAGGTTATGCTCCTCGCTGACGGAAAGCACGAAAGAGACATGCGTCAGTCCGGTCTTCATCGCGTTCTCGACGCCCTTGCCGTTCAGCGTCAGGCCATACAGAACGCAGCCCTTCTCTTCCGCATAATCCTTCACTCCGGCGATCACGTCGAAGCAGTCCGCCATCTGCGGCACATACTTTGGATGAACGAAGGAAGTCGCATCCATCTTCCTTGCGCCGTAATCGATCATCTTCTTGATGTATTTAATCTTTGTCTCCGTCGGGATCTGAACCTTGTGGTTCTGCCATCCGTCCCGCGGGCAGACTTCCATGATGTTAACCTTCTTCGGTAAAACTGCCATTATCTTCTCCTCTCTATCATCGCATATGATGCTTAATCGTGCCGGAAAATCCGGTCTTCATCAAACCGATATCAATTACCCGGGTCTGCGTGGCCAGCTCCGCTTCCGGGGTCCGGCCCGCTTCCGGAGTAATCACTAGTTAATCGCGCCGGCCTCTCTCGCTGCCTTCAGATCCTCATCGGAGAATCCCAGCGACTTGAAGATCTCGTCGTTGTTCTCGCCGAGATCCGGCGCAGCCTTCTTATATTCGCACTTGTAAGTGTCATACTTGATCGGATTGCCGAGGACGGTCAGATCGCCAGCTTCCGGATGCGGTACGGTGACGAACATACCTCTTGTCTTCGTGATGTTCTCATCGTGCGCGATGTCCTTCATGTTGTAGATCGGCCCGGCCGGCACACCCGCCTTGTCGATGATCTCGATGCATTCCGCTTTGGTCTTATCCTCGCCCCACTTGTTGAGGATCTCCTTCAGCGGTGCCCAGTTCTTCCGGCGCTCCTGAGTTCCGCAGAATCTCGGATCGTCATTCAGCTCCGGCATGCCCATTGCCTTGGACAGATTCTCAAAATGCTTGTCCGTGCCGCTTGCGATAACGTAATATCCGTCCTTCGCCTTGTAGCAGTCATACGGCGCGGATGTGATGTAGCGGTTGCCGGTCGGTCCGACGATTTTGTCGTCGTACAGGTATTCCATCATCTTCGCTTCCAGGCCGGATACAATGCAGTCTACCAGCGCGATATCGATGTGCTCGCCCTGGCCGGTGTGCTCTCTGCCATACAGGCAGGACGCAACCGCGATCATCGCGTTCAGTCCGCCCATCAGGTCGCCGATCGCCATGCCGGCTCTCAGCGGCTCCTGACCCGGCCATCCGGTGATGGACATCGATCCGCCCATCGCCTGCGCGATCAGATCATACCCCGGTTTTCTTCTGCCGGTACCGGTCTGGCCATAGCCGGAGATCGAAGCGTAGATCAGCCGCGGATTCAGCTCGTGGCATACCTCCCAGCTGAAGCCCAGACGTTCCATAACGCCCGGCCGGTTATTCTCCACCAGCACGTCCGCCGACTTGATCAGCTCTGCAAAAAGCTTCTTTCCTTCATCGGTCTTCAGGTTCAGCGCAACGTCCTTCTTGTTTCTATTCAGATTCTGGAAGTACATGCTGCGGTTCGTCTTCTTCTCTCTCGGCATCGCATTTCTTACGAAATTGCCGCCGCAGACCAGGTTCTCCACCTTGATGACTTCCGCGCCCATATCCGCCAGATACATTCCGCAGAGCGGGCCGGCCAGGAAATCCGTAAAGTCCAGCACTCTTACACCTTCAAAAATTCTTGTTTCCATCATTTGCCTCCATATCGATAACTTTAATCATTGACATTGTCCGGCGGAGGACGCCACTCCGCTTTCACTTAAATAATTTGCAAAAGTCGTGCCAGTTTTTTCGAAATTTTCAGAAAATTATTAAATTTTTCCGCAAATCCCGGAATTTCAGGCATTTTCGGCTGTGATTTTTTTCAAAAAATAAAAAAGGCGCCGGGCAGGCTCTTCCGGGCCTCCGGCGTCCTCTTAATAAAAGGTTATTTGATGTAAACTTTATTTGTCTTATGTAATCATTAGTTAACTATTCTTCTTAATCTTTTTGTACAGCGCCTGACGGCTGATTCCGAGTTCGTTCGCGATCTCCTGACGGGTCAGTCCTCTGCCTTCCAGTGTCTTGATGACGATTTCCTCGACCGTCCGGCTCAGATCCTTCAGCGGCACAGCTTCACCCGCCGCTTCGGACGCGTCATCGGAATGGTCTGGGACAGCTTCCTGTGTGCTTTTTCCTTCTCTGGCCGGCTCTGTCTCACCGGTATGATCGGGCTCCAGAATATCACCAAGGCTGTTGTCGCCGTCGAAAGCCTGATAACGAAAGGCTGCGCTCCGGATTTCGCGGACGTTTCCGAGCCAGCTGTGCCGTCGGAGTTCGTCCTCAAAGGCCGGATCCAGCTCAATGTTCTGTCCCGAATACTGCTTCAGATAGTAGCGGAACAGCCGGACGATATCGCTCTTCCTCTCGCGGATCGGCGGGATCCGCACCGAGAAC
>Ga0256406_1004990_pt1 | contig 14625 bp, 10 predicted proteins | sample RumenRJG_03DNA_FD_185986 | JGI IMG/M metagenome (GOLD analysis project Ga0256406, IMG submission 185986) | Bovine rumen microbial communities from Lethbridge, Alberta, Canada - RJG_03 | ecosystem: Host-associated > Mammals > Digestive system > Stomach > Rumen | place: Canada: Alberta | collected... | reverse complement strand
AATGGCTGACGTTATCGGATGCCATGTTTCGCTGCTCTGGTCTAGGCTGAAGGCAGGCCGGACTTATTCGGAGTACGCAAAAAGGGCCAGGGCCGCAGGCAGGGAGGTGCCGGAGCTTGCCGAGGCTCCGCTGTCTCCTGATACTCTCAAACTCTGCTCAACCGTTGCGGGTTCCGATGGAGCTGCCTTGGATAATCTGATTGATAAGTCGTTGTCCGGGTCGCTGAGCAGGACAGATCTCCGGGTTGCTGCGAAAGCGAAGCGGGCCAGGGCTCCTGAGTCGGTCAGTACCAGACATTCCGTTGCGGCCGACATAGCGGCCAGAGAGGAAGGCAATGCGGCACCTACTCCGGCGCTGACGGCGGCAGAGATTGTGCTGGCTCTCCAGACTTCATCGGCTTGGGTCGGAGCTCCAGATGAGACGAAATACATAGATCGTAAATATCGGGTCTTTACCGAATTCCGGGCTGACACAGGTTCAAGCAGGGCGGCCCGCCGCTTTGATGTCTTGGCGGTCGAGACGCTGACGGTTGCTGAGCGTGATGCTGTCAGGCTTCACGGGGTCGAGATAAAAGTCAGTAAAGAGGACTTGCTGGGGGATCACAAGATGCAGGAGTACGGGGATTTTTGCGATGCTTTTTGGCTTGCAGTGCCTGATATGCCGGAAATGCTGGAGGTTGTGGAGTCGTATAGGCTGCCTGCATGGGGAGTCCTCGCTATTTCTTCCGAAGGAGCTCTGAGGGTAGTACATGCGGCAGCCCTAGCGCCTGGCTTGATGAGAGATAAGACGCTGGCAGCGGCCATCATCAAGCTGATTTAGGGCATTACGGGAGCCTTCGGGCTCTCGACCTGGTCAAATAATTTACTAGAGCCGCTCTAGTAATAATTGAAAATGTGCAATTACAGTATGATAATATAGCGAGGCTAGGGGGGTGCCGTGGGGGGCACGGTCTTGACCTTGTCTTTGACCGCCTTTAACGATGCACTGGATCTATACCCATGCGTATTCGATCAACCAGACCGTTGTTCCGGTTGTTTGGAAATAGGAAAGTGTATGTACGAGATCCGCCTCGCCCTGGCGCTGCGGCTTCGCCGCTTGCGCTGTACTCTCGTATGCATGATGCCTTACCGGTTGAGTGCGGGGTCTTACCGCTGTCTGCTGGAAGTTTGTTCACTGCTCTGGAGGTGCTATGTCAGATGAGCTAAAGACGGGGAAGAAAGCCAGGAAGGTTAAGAAGCCTAAGAACCTGTTGCCTGTCTTAACTGATTTAGCTGCAGTTAAGGTCTTTGAGGAAAAGAATGAGCTTTTGTCGGCTCATTATCCAGAAGTTTCAGCTTTGGATTTCTATCGTTTTATTTTTTCTCCTGAAGAAATAGAAAGGAAAGGAGATACTTCGTACAGGGCCAGCAATCCGATTTTTGCGTACTGTTTGCGTATAGGAAAGGATAAGGATGGCAAAAGCAAGGTTTTCTTTCGTAATGAGATTGCCTTTCAGGACACCTTTGAGCAGAGTTTGGCACTGACTGCTGCCAATCCTCTTTCTCTGTGTTCGATGGTTTCGTATTCAGGCCGCAATAAGACTGCGAAGAATGCCTATCGTTGTCATGGTTTTGCTATTGATCTTGATGGTGTAGGTGTCGAGCAACTGAAGAAGTTTTGGCATTATGTTGACCATGTAGGTGTGATACCGGAGCCTACGTTTATTGTGAATTCTGGGCATGGCCTACACATTTACTATGTTTTTGAGCATCCTGTTCCACTGTATCCTAATGTCGTTGAGCATCTTCAAAATCTCAAAAGGGGATTAACCGAATGGGTTTGGAACAGGGAGACATCTTCATATCCTGTTAAGGAACGACAGTACCAAGGGATTTACCAGTGCTTCAGAATGGTAGGTAGCTGCACTAAGCTTGGTGCTGGTGCTGATATGGGCAAGTACCTTTTGAGGGCCTGGGAGACTGGTAAGCGTGTAACCATTTCGTATCTCAATAATTTTGTTCTTGATGAGAAATACAAATGCCCGGAAGGCCTTGATTACTCGAGCTGGAAATGGGCTAGCGCACATCATACGCTTTCTGAGTGTCAGCGGTTATGGCCGAACTGGTATCAGAGGCGGATTGTCGAGAAGCAGCCAGCAGGGCAATGGAAGTGCAGCCCGAAGCTGTACGAGTGGTGGCTTCGCAAAATCCGTGAGCCGGGGAACGCAAGAGACGGGAACAGGTATCACTGCATCAGTATGTTGTACGTATACGCCCAAAAGTGCTGCATTGATAAGGCCGTGGTTGACGCTGACGCAGAAGAGCTGCTGGGGCCGTTCAATTTGCTGACCATTAATTCGGACAATGCGTTTACGGCGGCAGACATTAAAGCGGCAAGCAAGTTTTACGACCCGAAATTCGTAAAATTTACCCGAAAGGAGATAAGCAGGCGGACTGGAATTGAAATTACAACCAGACGAAAGCCTAAGACCATAAAACTGGATCCTAAGACAGGGAAAGAGCTGAAGCTTACCAAGGCTCAGCAACTCGAATTTCAGAGAAAGGTCCAGGATATGAAACTCAGAGATTATGGCATTGACTGGCGCAACAAAGACGGGGCTCCTAAGAAGCAGAATGTTGTCTGGAAGTGGCGAGCTGCTCATCCTGACGGTCGCAAAATTGACTGTGAGAAGGAAACGAGATTATCCAGACACACTGTCCTGAAGTGGTGGGACAAGCCTTTAGACATCAGGCAAACACGAAGACCGCTGACAAAGAAAGAGAAAGAGCTGCTGATGGAGCAGTTGTTCGGCGATCCTCCAGCAGAGACTCCTGCTGCAGTCGATGCTTCCGAGCTTGAACACGAGCCTCTCTAAGGCCGTCTGGTTGCAAGATATTTTATCTTGCAACTGTATTCGTGAAGGCAAAATCACGGCCCCTTCTGGGGCCTCTAGATGGCTCCTCCGGAGCTCCTCTTCCAGGTCAAAACCGGGCCCTTCCAAGGGCCCAAAAAGGCTCAAATTCCAGGTCAAAATCGCTACCCAAAAAAACGCTGGAAAAGTTTAGCCAGCTAAACTTTTTGACCGATTTTAGGGGGTGTTTTTTCTAGTGCAGGATCGCATATTACACTCCGTGTATAATATGCCCTGCTCTCCGAGGGCGCCCGAAAACGGGCGAAAAAATGACCAAAATCACCCTCGAAAAACACCCCCCTCGAACCCCCGAAAATCCGAAAAAGTGAGGTCTAAAAAATGGCTAAAACTCCGGTACTTTGCATTGCCCTGACTCCGCAGGAGAGGAAGATCTGGGACATGCTTGCCGCCAGTCAGAACATTGGTCCGTCGACGCTGGCCAGACAAGTCATTGAGCACACGATAATGCAGGCAAAATTTGACGGCGAGAGCCAGTATGAGCTGAAGCAAATCCTCAGCACAGCAACCGGAGTGCCGGCACCCAGAGGCCAAGGCAGAGGCAAAAGGATTGAGGTTACTGTAACAGCTGAAGACTTGGAGAAGCTGAAGGACTGGCAGCTTGTCTTTAAGGAACCAAAAATTGGCCGTGTTGTCCTTAAGATCCTGAGGGGCGTTCTGCAAAAGCCTCCGGTCTTTTCTGCTGATGAGCTGGCAGCCATGCAGAAAGCCATGTCCGAGATGAGTCGGATCGGCTCCAATCTCAACCAGTTTGTGCGATTGCTCAACATCCTGGCTCAGGAGCCGGGCAGGGCGGTTATACAGTTTGATCCGGCCGAGCTGATTAAGAAGCTTGAAGACATGGAACAGAAGAACCGGGAATTTCGGCAGCGTGCCCGGAAGATTCTGCTGGCGGCAGTCAATGCGATGAAATAGCTGAACGGTAAACAGGAAACGTTGATGACAAAGACTGAAGACGAGGAAATCAGGTTTGGCCGCAGAGTCTATGAGCATGACGTCAAACCATCGGCAGCGCAAAAGCTCTTTCCGACGTACGGCGGCGGCATGAGCTCACGGGCCAAGGCGGAGAAGTTCGCAGCAGGGCGGCCTGAGGTCGTCATGAAATTCGACAAGACTTCGGTGAAGTCGGCACATCATCTCCAAGAGTCCGGCCGCTACATCTCTCGCAACGGCAAGCTCGAATGCGAGGATGACGAGGGCCAGGTTCTGGCGGGCACAGAGGCCATTGATGACAGGATGCGGAGCTGGGTTGAGGATGATGAGCTGTACCAGCAGACCGGAGCCGGCAGGCCGTCGGACAAACTGGCGAGGCGTTTTATCGTCTCAACGCCTCCGGGGACAGATCCGGAAGCCCTGAAGAAGGCCGTCAGGGACTTTACCGAGGCCGAGTTCAAGAGCCGTGGATTTGAATTTATCTGGACAATCCATACCGACAAAGCGCATCCGCACGCACATGTACTGATAAAGAACCGGGCCGCAGACGGCAAGAGGCTCCATTACAGCAACCAGGAATTGAGAGCCATGAGGGAACGGTTTTGTGTCATTGCGCAAAATTACGGCATTGACCTCAATGCCACCTCCAGAGCAGTGAGAGGCCGCACAAAGAGGGCCAAGCCCATTGAGAGGGTTTACCAGGAGCAGAGAGGCTCGCAGCACATCTACGAGAAGTACCGCATCGAGGAGTTCGTGAAGGCCCTGAAGGAAGGCCGGGATCTTGATGAGCCTGAGCTCATGAAGAAGGTCAGGATGACCAGAACGGAGATCCTGAAGAACGCTGCAGAGTACGTCGAGGAACTCCGGCAGACTGGTAAGCCGGAGGATTTGACACTGGCCGCAAGCATTGAAAAGAAAATCAGTGAAATGCCGCCAGTCGAGAGCGCACAGGAAGTGAGACTCAGAAAGGCCAAGGAAAAGATTCGCAGAAAGAAGCAGCAGCGCACAGAGGAGGAAAGGGCCAGGGCAGAGCGGATAAAAGAGGCCATCAGACAGCGAAAGGCGGCGGAGAAGGCAGCAGCAGAGGCGGAGGCCGCAAGACAGGCAGAAGAGGCCAGGGCCGCCGAAGAAGCAAGTGAGGACAAGCTCATTGAGCAACTTATCGCCAAGACATGCCCGACGGCAACTAAAGAGAACATTGAGCGCATCCGCAATGTCCTCAGGGAGCGCCTCAAGGCTGCGAAGCAGCAAGGCGGAGGGCTGAGAATAGTCGACGATGACGCCCAGACACTCAACGGAGGCCAGGAGCCACCGCAAGAGCCGGAGCCGCCCAAAAAAGGCTTGTCGAGATAAGAGGAAACAACAATGGCAATAAAGAATGAAACGGGGATTGTCGTCTTCGATACTGAAACGACAGGACTGAGCTGCAGGGCCGATGAAATGGTGCAGTTTTCGGCGTGCGACGGCGACGGCAAGATCCTTATTAACACCTATCTCCGGCCAACGAAACATGACTCTTGGCCGGGGGCCGAGGCGGTCAACGGGATTTCTCCGGCAATGGTTGCCGATGCGCCTGTACTGGCCGATGTCGCTGACCAGATCAAGGAGGTGCTGGAGTCCGCAAAGACTCTCATCGGATACAACGTCGGTTTTGACTTGGGATTTGTATCCGAGATTTACAGACCAGGCAAAGATATAAAGATCGTTGACGTTATGCTCGACTTCGCACGGCAGTACGGTGAGTGGAATGACTATTTCGGGGATTACAAATGGCAAAAACTCACGACGGCTGCAAGGTACTACCATTATGAATTTAAGGCTCATGACAGCATGAACGATGTCTTTGCGACGCTGTACGTGTACCAGCGGATGCATGAGCAGCAGAAAGCCAGGAAAAAGAAGCGGACAGACGACACAAAGTAGAACAAAGCTCTCAATGGACAGGGTTATCTCCTGGGGCCGGTGATAAACTCAATGAAAATGTCGTGGAGAGAATTGAATGGCGGATAACAAAGCACTTGGCAGAGCCAAAGACGCTAAACAAGATGAGTTCTACACGCAGCTTTCAGACATTGAAGCAGAGCTGAAACATTACAGGGCCTTCTTCAAAGGCAAAACCGTGTTCTGCAACTGTGATGACCCGTTCGAGAGTGGCTTTTTTAAGTACTTTGCACTGAATTTCAATGTGCTTGGGCTCAAAAAGCTTATCGCTACAAGCTATGCCGGTTCTGCTGTGGCTGGCAATGAGTTTGACCTCTTTTACGAACTTGGCCAGGAACAGCACATCTTCGGCAGCAGGGCCTACAAGGTTGTGATGACTGAATTAAAAGACGTTACCGGAGATGGAGCGGAAGATCTGAAAGATGTCAGGGAACTGATAAAGCCTCGGATACGGTACCTCAAAGGCGACGGTGATTTCCGGAGCCCGGAGTGCATTGAGCTCCTTAAAGAAGCTGATGTCGTCGTTACCAATCCTCCGTTCTCCTTGTTTAGGGAGTATGTAGCGCAGCTCATAGAGTACGGGAAGCATTTTGTAATTATTGGCAACCAGAACGCTATCACGTACAAGGAAATCTTTCCGCTTTTGAAGGACAACAAGATTTGGCTCGGTTATAAATCCGGTGATATGTCCTTTAGGGTTCCTTCGTATTTTCAGCCCAGACCGACCAGGTATTGGCAGGATGAAACAGGACAAAAATGGCGGTCAATGGGGAATGTTTGCTGGTACACAAACATCGATATAGAGAAGCGCCATGAGGAGCTGATTCTATATAAACATTATTCGCCGGAAGAGTATCCCAGGTACGACAATTACGACGCTATTGAAGTCAGTAAGACCGCAGACATTCCGATGGACTATGACGGCGTTATGGGAGTGCCGATTACTTTCCTTGACAAGTACAGCCCGGAACAGTTTGAAATCTTAGGGATTACAGACAGAGGCAATCCTTATGGATTAACAACCAAGGTTTATGGGAAAGAGACTCCTCATGCCGGTGATCTGAACAGACGGGGGGCAATCTTAACTGATAATGGATTAAAGGCTACATACGCAAGACTTCTCATAAAAAGGAAAGCTAGAAAATGAAAATCGAGCTCCAAAATATAAAAGTTTCTGACCTCGTTGATGGTTATGCTGACAATCAGGAAGGCGGCGTCGTCGGGTATCACGGCCTGCTCAACATCCGGCCTAAATACCAGCGTGAGTTCATTTACAGCCAGGCCCAGGCCGCAGCTGTTATTCAGACTGTCATGAATGGCTTTCCGCTCAACACTATGTACTGGATCGCATTGCCAGACGGCAACTACGAGGTCATGGATGGGCAGCAGCGCACGCTGAGCATCTGCCAGTACATCAGCGGCGACTTCTCCGTCGACTTCGGAGACAGCAACCCGAAGAACTTCTTCAATCTGAAGAACGATGAGAAGGACAGGCTCCTGAATTACTGCTTGACGGTTTATTTCTGTTCTGGGACAGAGAGCGAGAAGCTGGCCTGGTTCAAAACCGTCAATATTGCCGGGGAGAAATTGACTGACCAGGAGCTGCGCAATGCGGTCTATGCCGGGCCCTGGGTTACCGATGCAAAGAGGCATTTCAGTAAGACAGGCTGCGTTGCGTCTAAGCTTGGCGGTGATTACATCACAGGATCACCGATACGGCAGGAGCTGCTGGAGAAGGTTTTGAAATGGATTGCCGCCACACAGGGCCAGACCATTGAACAGTACATGGCGGATCATCAGAACGACGCCGATGCCCTGGCAGAATGGACTTACTTTCAGAATGTCATCTCCTGGATTGAGGCCAAGTTTGAGAAGCGCACCAAGCTCATGAAGGGCCTCGACTGGGGAAGGCTGTACAACGAGCATAAGAGCGATGTCCTGGATAAAGCTGTGCTGGAGAAAAGGATCTCCGAGCTGCTTCGTGATGATGAAGTAACCAACCAGAAAGGCGTCTATGAGTACGTGCTGACCGGGAAAGAGAAGTTCCTGAACCTACGCAGCTTTGACAAGAGGGACATGCGCCGCAAGTACGAGGAGCAGCAAGGGATTTGCCCGCTGTGCCACCAGCACTATGAGATTGAAGAGATGGAAGGCGACCACATTACTCCCTGGTCCCAGGGCGGCAAGACGGAGTACAGCAATCTTCAGATGCTCTGTAAGAAGTGCAACCGGGAAAAATCAAATCATTGAACGAGGGGCCGGAAGGCCCTTTTTTATTGCCTGCAATTTTTCATCAAAAGATATTTACTAGTGCGGCACTTGTAGAATATACTGAAAAAAGAGGCTGCGGTGAGGCCGCATGGGAGGAGGGAACTATGAGCTTGTTTGATTCATGGGCTGACAGATACATCAAGCGTTACGGTATTGATGCCTTTAAGAAGCGGATGGAGGAGCGGAAGGAGGAGAACAGGAAGGAGGAAAACGAATTCCGGCAGCACTGGGACACCTGGGCTCCTACTGGCATTGCCTGCCCTCGTTGCGGAAAGGAGCTGAGACTCAACGAGGAAGAAATGCCAGAGAATTACGATCCTTGGACTGATGACCATTACTGGACTCCTTACGAGGTAGGCTATAAGGCATTTCTGCTTGCTGGTTTTGAGGTTATAGACGGGAAAATCGTTGAGCATTACCGCCATCACCAGTACGCCTGCACTTGTGGGGCCTTCTACCACGCTGAGCTATGGAGCGTCGGAGTACAGCTGACTCCAGATGAGCTCCGGAGGATCTTCGCCGGGAAGAGCAGCGCATTTCTCATGCTGCCGATTCACGGATGCGGCCCGTACTGGGCAGAGCTCAGGCTGTCAGATGATAAAAAGTCCCTCGTTAAAGGGCCAACTCACCGGGCAAACATCACAGGGATCCGGTACATGCAGTTAATCCAGTCTTTCTGGGGAAAAAGAGCCAAGATCAGTCTCACTTCTGCACAGTACAACCGCTACATCAGGGGCTCTGACTATCATGGAAAGAGACCGCTCATCACTGAAAATCCGTATGTGCTGTTAGATGTGATGAATGCAAAAAAGCCAGAAAAGACAGAGAAGACGGAGAAACCGGAAAGAGCAGAGATGGCTTCAAAGACCGCAAATGCTGCAAAGGCTGAGAGGCAAGAGATGGAAAGGGAAGAGAGGGAAGTGAAGATGGCAGAGCCAGAGGCGGCAAGACAGGCAGAAGCCGAAGAGACTGAAGAGAAAAGGGAAGAGAAGCAACAGCCGATGCAGGCGCAGCCGTCGCAACTGAAACAGATAGAGGCGGAACTCACCGAGTCGGTAAGGCAGGACAATGTAACCTGGCAGAGGTGCTATGAGCTGATGAACGCAGTGGACACCGGAAGGCTGTATGAAGAAGAGGGCCTGAAGAACTTCACCGCATGGGTCAATCAAATGGCTGACGTTATCGGATGCCATGTTTCGCTGCTCTGGTCTAGGCTGAAGGCAGGCCGGACTTATTCGGAGTACGCAAAAAGGGCCAGGGCCGCAGGAAAGGAGGTGCCGGAGCTTGCCGAGGCTCCGCTGTCTCCTGACACTCTCAAACTCTGCAGCACTGTCGCTGGTGCAGACGGGGCCGCATTGGATAATCTGATTGATAAGTCTTTGGCTGGGTCATTGAGCAGAACAGATCTCCGGGTTGCGGCCAAGGCAAAGCGGGCCAGAGCACCTGAGTCAGTGAGTACCAGGCATTCTGTTGCAGCCGATATAGCAGCTAGAGATGGTGATACAGCTCCTACTCCGGCATTGACGGCTGCGGAGATTGTGCTTGCTCTCCAGACCTCGCGGGATTGGGTAGGCACTCCAGATGAGACGAAATACATTGAGCGGAAATACCATGTATTCACCGAATTTCGGTGCGACACCGGCTCCAGCAGGGCGGCACGTCGCTTCGACGTCTTGGCGGTTGAGACTCTGACACTTTCCGAGCGTGATGCTGTCAGGCTTCATGGCGTGGAGATCAAAGTCAGCAAAGAGGACTTGCTGGGGGATCACAAGATGCAGGAGTACGGGGATTTTTGCGATGCCTTCTACATCGCTGTGCCTGATACAGCCGAGATGGTTGAGGCCGCAGAGTCAATCAAGCTCACCGCATGGGGGCTCCTCGCTGTATCCCCTGACGGTAAGCTGAGGGTTGTACATCAGGCTGAGGAGAAGCCGGGCGTAATGAGAGACAAGACCACGGCAGCAGTCATCATCAAGCTCATATAGATAGAGGGCAGGACTCCTTGATTTCTTGGGGTTGAAAGGCCCCTTGTAAATATGGCTGTTTACTAGAGCGGCACATGTAATCAAAAAAAGTAAAATTGCTTCATTGATTATATAGCAAGTGCAAATAGGCCAAAAAATGGGGTAAAATGTAAAATTGCATCATTGATAACATAGCGAGCGAGAGGCCGGGCCTACGGCCCGGGGATTGCCCCTGCGCCGCCGTAGAGGCGGCCCTAACCTAGATCGATCAACTAAACGGACTGTAAAAAAATGATCTTTGGATCTGCACGATTTTTAACTGATCTACTGCCAGACAACAGAAGATGTGAGGAAGCCCGCCTCGCCCCTGGCGCTGCGGCTTTGCCGCTGTGCCCTCATCCTTTTGTCCGGCTCTCTTCCGGATCTGTACTGGGCTCTACCGTTTTGGCTGTTTTGGAGGTTCTATGTCAGATGAGACAATGACGGTCGGGGTTGCAGAGGCAGAGAAGCAGCTGTTGGCTGTGCCGGACAGTACAGACCTGGAAGAGTTGCAGGCGGTGAAGGTCTATGAGCAGAAGAATGAGCATCTATCACAGTACTTTGAGGAGGTTAGCGCATCTGAGTTGTACCGCTTCATCTTTCCGCCGGAAACTTTGGAACGCAAGGGAGATAAGTCCTACCGGGCCAGTAACCCTATTTTCTCGTATTGTCTCAGAAAGATTAAAGACGACTCAGGTAAAGATAAGCCGGTTTTCCGCAATGAGATTGTTTTTCGGGACACGTTTGAGCAGGCCTTGGCAGTGACTGCAGGCAATCAGATGGCTCTGTGTTCGATGATCAGTTTCTCCGGTCGGCGGAAGACCGCACGTAACGGCTACCAGTGTCATGGCTTCATCATCGACCTTGATGGTGTAGGCATGAATCAACTTGTAAGGTTTTGGGACTGTGTTGATCATAATGGGGCGATACCGCAGCCTACATTTGTAGCAAATTCAGGCCACGGATTGCATATCTACTATGTCTTTGAGCACCCTGTGCCACTGTATCCTCAGGTCGTTGATCACCTGCAGCAGCTCAAACGTGGCCTAACGGAGTTGGTTTGGAACAGGGAGACGTCAACGTATCCTCCGAAGGAGAGGCAGTACCAGGGGATATTTCAGTGTTTCCGAATGGTAGGCAGTTCTACTAAGTTGGGAGTCGGGAGCGACAAGGGCAAGTATATTATCAGGGCCTGGGAGACCGGGAGCCGGGTGACCATTTCATATCTTAACCGTTTTGTAGATGACAAATACAAGTGTCCAGAAAGCCCTGATTACAGTGCTTGGGCTTGGGCTAAGGATCATCATACGTTGGCGGAGTGTCAGCGACTTTGGCCGGACTGGTATCAGAAGAGGATAGTAGATAAACAGGCTGCAGGGCAGTATAAGTGCAACACGGGCCTTTATAACTGGTGGCTTCGGAAAATTCAGGAACCGAGAGCAGCAAGAGACGGCAATCGCTATCACTGTATATCGATGCTGTATGTTTATGCGGTTAAATGCGGCATTGACAAGTCGGTTGTTGATGCAGATGCAGAGGCGTTGCTTGGTCCGTTCAATATACTGACTGAACATGCAGACAACAGATTTACATTGAGCGACATCAAATCTGCCAGTAAGTTTTATGATCCTAAGTTCGCAAAAATTACTAGAAAAGAGATCAGTAGGCGTACGGGCATACAGATACCGGTTTGCCGACGTAACGGCAGAAATAGGGCTGTACATATGACGGTGATGAGTGCGGTCAGAGATGCACTTCACCCAGCCGGTGCTTGGCGCAACCGAGATGGTGCGCCGAAGAAGCAGCAGATCGTAGAGGCTTGGAGAGTCGCTCACCCTGACGGCAAGAAGATCGATTGTCAGAAAGAGACAGGCCTGTCACGTCCGACTGTGCTGAAGTGGTGGGACTCGTGCGCCGAAGCGCTCGCCGCTGCAGAGGAGCGACGGCGGCTAGAAGCTGAGACAGAGCGTTATATGAAATCCTATTACAATTTAAATTATAACAACCGAACCGATAATCTCTAAAGCACCTGTCTGGTTGCAACATATTTTATCTTGCAACTGTATTCGTCAAAGGCAAAATCACTGCCCCTTTTCGCACGGCTAATGAGCTGTGCGAACACGGACTCCTGAGGACTCCTCCGGAGCTCCTCTTCCAGGTCAAAACCGGGCCCTTACGAGGGCCTAAAAAGGGCCAAATTCTAGGTCAAAAACAGTCGCTGAAAAAGTCTATTCAAATAGACTTTAAAGTTTAGCCGGAATAACTTTTTCGGGGTTTTTCGGGGGTTTTGGATCTAGTGCAGGATCGCATATTATCCTAGGAGTATAATATGCCCTGCTCTCCGAGGGCGCCCGAAAACGGGCGAAAAAATGACCAAAACCACCCCCGAAAAACAGCCCCCAAAAACCCCCGAAAATCCGAAAAAAAGAGGTCTCAAAAATGGCTAAAACTTCAGTGCTTTGCGTCGCTCTGACTCCCTTGGAGCGGAAGATTTGGGATATGCTTGCCGCCAGTCAGAACATAGGCCCCTCGACGCTTGCCAGACAAGTCATTGAGCACTCGATAATGCAGGCAAAACTCGACGGCGAGAGCCAATACGAGCTGAAGCAAATCCTGGGCATTGCAACCGGAGTGCCGACAAAAAAAGGCAAGGACAAAGGCAAACGGATTGAGCTGCTGCTCTCGGCCGATGATATTGAGCGCCTGAAGGACTGGCAGCTTGTATTTAAGGAACCAAGGATTTCTCATGTTGTCCTGAAAATCCTGAAGATTGCGCTGCAAAAACCTCCGGTCTTTTCTGCCGATGAACTCCAGGTAATGCAGAAAGCCATGTCCGAGATGAGTCGGTACGGCAGCAACCTCAACCAACTCGTGCGATTGCTCAACATGTTAGCCCAGGAGCCGGGCAGGGCGGGGCTGCAGTTTGATCCGGCCGAGCTGATTAAGAAGCTTGAAGGCATGGAACAGAAGAACCGGGAATTCCGCTTCAGGGCACGGAAGATTTTGCTGGCGGCCGTCAATGCGGTGAAATAGCTGAACGGTAAACAGGAAACGTTGATGACAAAGACTGAAGAAGAGGAAATCAAGTTCGGACGGCGAGTCTATGAGCACGGCGGCACATCATCGGCAGCGCAGCGGCTCTTCCCGACATACGGCGGCGGCATGAGCTCCAGGGCCAAGGCAGAGAAGTTCGCAGCAGGGCGGCCTGAGGTCGTCATGAAATTTGACAAGACTTCGGTGAAATCCGCTCACCATCTCCAGGAGTCCGGCCGCTACATCTCTCGCAACGGCAAGCTTGAATGTGAGGGTGATGATGGCCAGGTTCTGGCGGGCACCGAGGCCATTGACGACAGGATGCGGAGCTGGGTAGAAGATGAGGAGCTGTACCAGCAGACCGGAGCCGGCAGGCCGTCAGACAAGCTTGCAAGGCGTTTCATTGTCTCAACGCCACCGGGGACAGATCCGGAAGCCCTGAAGAAGGCTGTCCGGGACTTCACAGAGGCCGAATTTAAGAACCGGGGATTTGAGTACATCTGGACAATCCACACTGACAAGGCACATCCGCACGCTCATGTCCTGATAAAGAACCGGAGCGCAGACGGGCACAGGCTCCATTACAGCAACAGGGATCTCAGGGCGATGAGGGAACGGTTTTGCGTCATTGCCGAAAGATATGGCATTGACCTCAATGCCACAAGCCGGGCTGTTAGAGGGAAGACCAGAAGAGACAAGCCTATCGAGAGGGTTTACCAGGAGCAGAGAGGCAGCAGTCATCTTTACGAGAAGTACCGCATCGAAGAGCTCGTGAAGGTCCTGAAGTCAGGCGGGGAGCTTGATGAGCCGGAGCTGATGAAGCGCTGCCGAATGACCAGGCAGGAAATCAGAAAGAATGCAGCAGAGTATGTCGAGGAGCTCTGGCAGACTGGTAAGTCTGAGGACTTGGCGCTGGCGGTAGCAATCGAAAAGAAAATCAGTGAAATGCCGCCAGTTGAGAGCGCCCAGGAAGAACGGCTCCGCAAGGCCAGGGACAAGATTCGCAGGAAGAAACAGCAGCGCACTGAGGACGAGAAGGCCAGGGCAGAGCGGATAAAAGAGGCCATCAGACAGCGAAAGGCTGCGGAGAAGGCTGCGGCAGAGGCCAAGGCCGCTGAAGAAGAAAGTGAGAACAAGCTCATTGAGCAGCTCATCGCCAAGACATGCCCGACGGCGTCTAAGGAGAACATTGAGCGCATCCGCAATGTCCTCAGGGAGCGCCTCAAGGCTGCGAAGCAGCAAGGCGGAGGGCTGAGAATGGTCGATGATGACGCCCAGATGCTCAACGGAGGCCAGGAGCCACCGCAAGAGCCAGAGCCGCCAAAGAAAGGCTTGTCGAGATAAGAGGAAACAACAATGGCAATAAAGAATGAAACGATGCTCTGTAAGAAGTGCAACCCATTGACCAGAGGGGCCGGAAGGCCCTTTTTTATTGCCTGCAATTTTTCATCAAAAGATATTTACTAGTGCGGCACTTGTAGAATATACTGAAAAAAGAGGCTGCGGTGAGGCCGCATGGGAGGAGGGAACTATGA
>Ga0256406_1004989_pt1 | contig 14627 bp, 10 predicted proteins | sample RumenRJG_03DNA_FD_185986 | JGI IMG/M metagenome (GOLD analysis project Ga0256406, IMG submission 185986) | Bovine rumen microbial communities from Lethbridge, Alberta, Canada - RJG_03 | ecosystem: Host-associated > Mammals > Digestive system > Stomach > Rumen | place: Canada: Alberta | collected... | reverse complement strand
CATACGTTCTGTACGGCAAAGGCCAATGCCTTCCGCACCGAACTTACGGGCGTTGAGCGCGTCTTCTGGCGTATTGCAGTTCGCACGAACCTTGAGACGACGATACTTGTCGGCCCAAGCCATCATACGACCGAAGTTGCCGCCCATCGAAGCTTCTTGCATCTCGATGGCACCTTCGTAAACTTCACCAGTGGTGCCGTTCACCGAGAAGACATCCTTTTCGGTGTAGGTCTTGCCATTGACGGTTAAGGTCTTCTTTTCTTCATCAATGATGGCGTCAGTGCAGCCAGCAACGCAGCATTTGCCCATCGAACGAGCAACGACAGCGGCGTGAGAAGTCATACCACCACGAGCGGTGACAATGGCTTCGGCGTTCACCATGCCGATGATATCCTCAGGCGAGGTTTCAGCACGGCAGAGAACGACTTTACGCCCAGCATCATGCTCGGCTTTCGCTTCATCAGCATTGAAGACGAGGTGACCAGTTCCAGCACCCGGAGAAGCCGGGAGACCATGGAAGATTGGGCTATGTTTCTTCAAATCATCGGGATTGAAGGTCGGGTGGAGCAAGTCATTTAATTGCTTCGGTTCGACACGGCAGACCGCAGTCTTTTCATCGATGAGGCCTTCATCGACTAAGTCGCAAGCGATCTTTAAAGCAGCTGCGGCAGTGCGTTTGCCATTACGGGTTTGTAAGAAGTAGAGTTTGCCTTTTTCGACGGTGTACTCCATGTCTTGCATATCTTTGAAGTAGTTTTCCATGCGTTTGATGGTTTCTTCAAATTGTTTGTAGACATCGGGCATGTGTTCTTTCAACCAGTCGATGTGTTGCGGCGTACGGATACCCGCAACAACGTCTTCGCCTTGCGCGTTTTGTAAGAATTCGGCGTAGATCTTCTTTTCACCCGTGGATGGGTTACGCGAGAAGGCGACACCAGTGCCAGAGTCTTCGCCCATGTTGCCGAAGACCATGGTTTGGACGTTCACAGCAGTGCCCCATTCATAGGGGATGCCGTTCATTTGACGATAGACGTTCGCGCGTGGGTTGTCCCAGCTCTTGAAAACGGCGCCAACCGCTTCCTTTAATTGAACGTACGGATCGGTCGGGAAGTCTTCATTGAAGGTCTTCTTGTAGTATTCCTTATACCGTTTGACCAAATCTTTAAGTTGTTCGGTCGTGACTTGCGTGTCGAGTTTGTAACCGTTTTGCTCTTTGAGATCATCGAGCATCTTGTCCATATCGGTTCTCGGCCAGCCTTTGGCAATGTTCGTGAACATTAAGATGAAACGGCGATAGCTGTCCCAAGCGAAACGTTCATTGTTCGCGGCTTCTGCGAGTTCGACGACGGATTCATCATTCAAACCAAGGTTTAAGATGGTGTCCATCATGCCTGGCATCGATTGACGAGCGCCAGAACGAACGGAAACGAGTAATGGGGTTTTGCCTTTGGCGCCGCCAAACACTTTGCCGCTGCTTTCTTCGATGGCGTGGACATGAGCCACGATGTCATCCCATACATAGTCCGGGATCTTCTTGCCCGACTCATAGTACAGGGTGCAAGCTTCGGTGGTCACGGTGAAACCAGCAGGAATGTTGATGCCTGCGGCAGTCATTTCGCACAGACCGAAGCCCTTTCCTCCGAGAATCTCTTTGCCGAGGTGTGCCTCGTGAGCTTCTTTGAAGGAGTAGACGTATTTCTTTTGTGCCATGTTGTCCTCCTATGACAATCTTAAGAGCTTAGCAAAACTAAGCCCCTGACGGGAAAACTATACCACTTTGGGCTTTTTCTTCCTAGAAGAAGAAAACAAAAAGATAAACATTCATTCATGATGTCAAGCATTGTTCTTACGAACGAAAGAAAAGCAAGGTCACGGACAAGCGAGTTCTAAAATGGTGCTTCAAAATAAAAAACGGGGGTTTCCCCGTGAAAAATGAGATTTTTCTTAGTGATTGATTTCGTAAACGGCGGCTTTGCCTTCTCTTGCCATCAACGTTTTCCACAAGAGTTGCATGGCCACGTGAACAAAGGTCATGTGAACATCTTCGGCAATCTGCATATCATTCACTTTGGCGTGAATGTTGATATCGGCAATGCCTTTTAACTTGCCACCGTCATAACCTTCTAGCCCAAGGATTTCTGCCCCGATGCTTTTGGCATAGGTGACGGCCTTGATAATGTTATGGGAATTTCCCGAACCAGAGATGGCAATGACCATGTCGGTTGGCTTTAACCATTGTTTTAAGGGAAGGTAGAAGACATCTTCAAAGCCGACGTCATTCCCATACGCCATAACGGAAGGGATGTTATCGGTTAAAGAGACAACATGGAATGGTTTCGATAAGGATAGAGAGACACCTTTGTTAAAGTCGCAGACCATGTGGTTCGCGGTAGCAGAAGAGCCACCATTCCCAATGACGTAGATTGTATCTTCGCGGTCATAATGCCGTAGCAACGCATTCAAGGCAGCGTTAAATTCGTTGGGATCTAAGGCATCAAAGACTTGTTTTTCTCGTTCGTAATAAGCGCGAATCCCATTTCGAAAATCCATAAGATATTCTCCTTTAATCGCCCCATTCTATTTGGTTTTTTCCTTTTTGTCCACGAACGTGCCGTCCTTTGAAAGAACAAACGATACGGCCTCTTCTAAGGTAGGGAAAACAAAATCAGGTTGGATGTGATGATCCGGTGTTCCTTTATGGGGATCCCCGCTGGTTAATAAGATGGTTTTGCATCCGGCATTGTACCCCGTTTCCACGTCCCGGTAGGTGTCACCGATCATCCAGCTTTCTTTGAAATCAATATGATAATGTTCTTGGGCTTTTAGAAGCATACCAATTTTAGGTTTACGGCAACTACATTCGATTTTATATTCGATTCGTTCCCCGGGGAATCCTTTGTCCGGATGGTGGGGGCAATAATATAAATCATCTAAATAAGCGCCTTCTTCTCCAAGCAAATCTTCCATTTTGCGATGGATCATTTGCAATTCCGTTTCTGTGACTTCTCCCCGTGCGACCACCGGCTGATTCGTCACGCAAATGGCTAAATAAGGGGAGTGATTAATGGAACGGATTGCTTTTGCCGCTCCTGGGAGGAGTTCCATTTCTACGAGGCGAGTTACATAGCCTTGATAACGATTGATGGTTCCGTCACGATCTAAAAAGATGCATTTTTGGGGATGATCAAGGGATTTTTGAAAAACGATGCCTTCTTTTAAATCTTGGCACACCATTTCATAACGTTCGGGCGTGCCGCAATCTTTCACATATTCACTAGAACGATAAACATTGGCTTTTTGTTGTTCAATGAAGTGTTGCAAAATCACTTTTTCAAAATCGATCTTGACGGGATCGACCACAAAATCCGCGACTTCTTTTTTGGCCACATAGAGTCCAGCATTGGTCAAATTCTCATAAGGCAACAATCTTGGCTCGTTTTTTGACTCAATCCGCGAGATAAAACCAGCGGAATCCGCAACAAGGACATCAGAATCATAAGGATGAGAATTCGGATGTGCGAATGCCGTGATTGCCGCGCCGCTTTGCTCATGAAAAGCGATGAATTTTGACCAGGAGAGATGAAACATCAAATCGGCAAAACAAAAAATAAAGTCGTCTTGAATGACGTCGTGTAGCAATGCCAAAACTCCACCCGTCCCTAAAGGTTCCTCCTCCATTAGATAATGAATATGAGCGCCCCAAGAAGAACCATCTCCAAAATATTGGGGGATGGATTTTCCTTTTTTCGAAATGACGATATAGAGTTCTGTGATTCCGTTCTCGACAAGGTTATTAATTTCGTGTTCGAGAATCGGTTTTCCCCCGATGGGGACCATCGGTTTAGGAAGATTTCCGGAGATGGCTTTTAAACGGGTACCAGCCCCGCCAGCTTGAAGAATCGCGATCATATTTACTCCATGAAGATGATGGAACAGCCAGCCCGGTCGAATTCAAACGGCATTTCCGATAACGTCATCGCGTCACGAACGCGGTTTTTAATTGTTTCGGTAGGGCAATAGAAGAGCAAGAAGCCTCCTCCTCCAGCGCCGAGTAACTTGCCACCTGTGGCTCCGGCTTTGATGGCTTTTTCGTAAGCTTCATCGATTAATGGGTTTGTGATGCCAGGGGCTAAGGATTTCTTCATTTCCCAACTTTGACTTAAGATAGGGCCTAATGCGTCGATATCGCCATCTTCGAGTTTTGCCCGCAATTCTTTGGTCATGGCGCAAAGCTGTTTGGTCGTTTCGATTTTGTCGGCATCGTTTGCTAAATTTTTTGTTTCTTGAGCCAAAATGCCATTCGCAGAACGAACTTTGCCCGTGTAAAACATCACCAAGTTACGCTCTAACCGATCTCTGGCATCGGCAGACATAACAACCGGCTCTACTTTAACGAAGCCATCGGGTTCGAACTCATAATAACGTAGGCCACCAAACGAAGCGGCAAATTGGTCTTGTTTTCCAATGGGATTTCCTAATTTTTCGATTTCCATTTGGCATGCTTCTTTTGCAATTTTATAAGCGGAAGCGTGCTTTCCCTCCCAAGTATAGAGAAGGCGAAGCAATGCCACAGTGAAAGTGGAAGAAGATCCTAACCCTGTTCCGGCAGGAACATCGGCCATGGAAGCAATCTCAATTCCGCGAATAGGAAAGTCTAAAAAAGCTTGCCGGAAAATGCGATGTTGAATGTCTTTAGGATCTTGGACTTCTTCCGTTTGGGAATATTTCAACATGATGGTATCTTTATTGAAGGCTTTTTGAGCAGCCAGATAAACGTATTTGCGGATCGAAGTGGACAACACGCATCCGCCATATTTTTCATAAAAAGAAGGAATATCACTGCCTCCGCCGCAGAAACTCACACGGAAGGGCGCTCGCGAAATAATCATAAGGAACTCCTTGTTGGCGTTTCTATTCTAACACGATGAGCGAGGAAGATTGACATGTGTTAAAATAGTGACGGAGCGTTGAAAATATGGAAGATGCAACCGTGTTGACCATGGACTTTGGAACACAAAGCGTACGCGTGGCCATTTTTGATCGTGAAGGCAATGAACTTGCCATGGAGAAAGAGAAATATAATCCTCCTTATTTTTCGACAAAGCCAAACTATGCTGAACAAGATCCTCAGCTTTATTATCAAGCGTTGTGCCTTTGCACAAAGCGTTTGGCAAATGAGCATCCCGACTTATTAAAGAATGTTAAAGGCGCCACGTTAACTTGTTTCCGTGACTCCGCCGTTTTGCTAGACAAAAACCGGCAAATCATTCGTCCCATGATTCTTTGGCTCGACCAAAGAACCGCGGAATGCCGAAAACCATTGCCTTGGTATCATCGCCTTGCTTTTTGTCTTGTCGGCATGACCGATGCGATTAATTTCAATCGCAAGCGCTGCATTGCCAATTGGATGAAAGAGAACGAACCGGACAACTGGGCCAAAGTTGATAAATATATCAACATCTCAACTTATTTCATTTATCGTCTAACGGGAGAATTAAAAGATTCGGCTTCGGATTATGGTGGCCATTATCCGATTGATTTTAAGAAACGCTGCTGGTATAAACACCCAGAAAAGCATTTTAAAGGACAAATTTTCTCCGTCGAAGCGAGGATGTTGCCTGAACTCGTAAAAGAGGGGGATAAAATCGGCGTTATCACATCTGAAGCGGCAAAAGAAACCGGTCTTCCTGAAGGACTGACGTTATATGCGTGTGGTTCAGATAAATCTTGCGAGACTTTGGGACTCGGAGTGTTAGATGATCGTCATGCCGCTATCTCTTATGGCACGGCATCTACAGTGGAAACGACACGCACTCGTTATACGGAATCTGAACCATTCTTGCCAGGTTATTCCTCTTGCATTCCTGGCTATTACAACATGGATATTCAAATATATCGCGGTTATTGGATGATCAACTGGTTCTTAAAGGAATTTGGTGGCAAAGATGTAAAGGATATTGTAATTTCCGATGTCTCTGCTGAAGACTTTAATCGTCATTTAAAAGAAGTTCCGGCAGGAAGTGATGGATTGGTATTACAACCCTATTGGGGTCCGGGCCTTTCCCGTCCTTTGGCCAAAGGAGCGATCATTGGTTTCTCTGATTCCATTACCCAAGAACATTTTTATCGTGCCATTATTGAAGGAATCGCTTATGCCTTACGCGAGGGACTAGAGCATTTTGAACATAAAATCCACCATAGCATTCCGGAGATTCGCATTAGTGGAGGTGGTTCTCAATCCGATGAAATTTGTCAAATTACGGCGGATATTATGGGAAAATCGGTCAGCCGAGTTCAAACTTTTGAAACTTCCAGCTTAGGGGCGGCAATCGCGGGTTTCCTCGCCATCGGCGTATATCAAACCCCTGAAGAGGCCGTGAAACACATGGTCCATCCAGGGAAAGTGTTTCTTCCTCGCGCGACGGTTCACATCCGTTACAACTATCTTTATAACCACGTTTATCGCAAGGTCTATCCACGATTGCACGGGCTGTATCGTAACATTAAACGGTTCAATCACAGCCTTGAGAAAGCGTCGTTAAAGAAGGAAGACAGATAATCGTCTTTTAGCGTGTTTTCACACAAAACTACATATTCGTTGACGGACATAACATGGCATTTATAATGTAGGTAGTAGCCAGAACCACCGCCATATATTCCAATGTAGAACGCCTAACTTATACGTTCACAGAATCAGGGAATTTTTTATAAAAGTGAAAACTTATACAATTCATGATAACCATTATGGTGTAACTTGCGTGAGGGCTGATAACATGAAACCAAAACAAACAAAACACATCGCCATCTTATGTATTGCTGTCGGAGCGCTGTTAATGAGTTGTTCCAACCCGTCATCAAAGACATTGTTACTAGGAAAAAAGAACGTGACCAACGGACTTGCGGTTTCCTCCATGAACGAAAAAAGAGCAGGCCGCCTTGAAGGCTTTCTCTGCGAAGACAATCGCAGCGTTCCGTGAGGGTAAAAGCCAATCGTTTGGATTCTCACCGCTTTCTTACGAGATGGCACTCGGTTTAAGCCATGCTTTGGCCGTCGAAGGAGCAAAGCCGGAACGGTTTGCTGTGGCGGATGCCAAAGAACTTGGCACGTTGATTCATGACACCATGGCAACGCTTCCTTATATTCCGAAGGATTACAAATCTGGAGAGACATCGCTCGTTCGTTTGGGCAATTTGGTTTTTGATGGAAGCAGTGCCTTTTCTGAAGATGCGAGAAAAGAAATCACCGATAAATATGGCACCTCGTACGCTTATTCGGCGGAGAATTTCCCAAAGGATGTGGCGGATTGGAAAACCGACCTTTCGGAAGGAAAGATGGTGACATCTAAGGAAGCGACACCGAAAGATGGCGCCATCACACTTCTTAACGGGGTCTATTTTGACCTTCTTTATGAGACTGCTTTCGATCCGGCGTTCGATTATAAAGCTGCTTTCAATGAGGAAGGTTCTCACACATTCTTCAAAAACAAATCCAATCTTACTTTCTATCATGAAGGAGAGGACTATATCGCGTTTTCGCAACCTACCCGCGATAGCGGATACCGCATCCGTTACTTGATGCCAAAGGCGGGAACGTTTTCTTCTTTCTTGGAAAAGAACGATTTTGCTTCTTGCTTTGAAGGAGAAGCCAAAAACGCCTATACGACTTTCTCGCTCCCTGAGATTTCGCTTTCATCGGACTGGGATTTGAAGGATCTTGCAAAAGAGCAGGGACTTGATACGCCGTTGCGTTTCCAAAGCGGTGGCCCGCTATATGACACGATTCTCGAATTGAAACAAAGCAACGTTTTCTCTTTTAGCCATCATGGAATTCAAGGTTATTCTCTTACCAAGATGGTGATGATTCCAGAATCTGCTCCCACCAAGGAAGTGAGTCTTAATCGCTCCTTTGCCTTTGATGTGGTGAGCCCTGATAATATTCCGATTTTCTACGGGGAAGTGGTCTCTCTATAGGAGATGAAGATAATCAAGAAAATGCCGATGGTAGAAAACGCATCGGCATTTTTCACGTCTTATCCTGTTTCCTAATCGCACAAACAGACAAAGCATCTTTGTGGAATTTAGCTTTATTTACGGAAGATGGGTGTAAAGCTCCTTTGCAGGCCTAGCGATTTAAAACGTTCTTTACTCTGCTTTGCAAAGCGACAGCAAATACGCCGAATCGAAAGGGCGATAGTTTGATACGCCTAAATCTAACCGGCGTTCAGTTTCGGCAATTAAGACATTGAGAAGTAGGCGAGCAATGTCATTTGGATCGCCTTTTCGAATGCTGCCGTCGTCTTGCCCTTTTTTCACCAAGAGAAGAATTTCTTTTTCTAAGTCGTCTCCTAACAACGGCTTCTCAGCAGTTCTTGCTTTTTGGCCTTTGACAAGAGCCAAACGGGAGTAATGAACAATAGAGTCGCTACTTTTTAGAATGGTTAGATATTGTTGCAATAATTTTTGAATGCCTTCAAGACCGTTCCCGGATTCAAGATCGTCGCAATGGACTAGCAACGTAGGATATTTTGTTTCAAAAAAAGCGACGGTGGCGTTATATAAGTCTTCTTTGACGTCAAAATAATGATAAAAAAGACCATGAGCGCAATGGGACGTTTTAGAAATGTCGTCGATGGTGATTTCATCAAAACCTTTGGTAGAAAATAAAGCGACAGATCGTTGAATGATTTTATCTTTTCTTCGATCACGGATGGCTTCGTTTTGTGCGGCTGTACGTGGCATGTCTAATCTCCTCCAAAACTCTTACAATGATACCTTCTTTTTTTGTGTGACCAAAGGAAAGAATGCTGAGATTTTTGCTTCTTAGAAGTGAAAAAACAAGAAACAAAAGAAAAGGTAAAAGAAGAAGACAGCTTTGGTGACTTTCTCTTTCTTTGAACCTAAGGAACAAAAACTGATTCGTTAAAGGGAAGAATGTCGTTAATCAGTCACAAAAATTGATTATATTTTTGCGATGCGCAACAAAACTACAACAATAGCGCAACAAAACTGCAACAAAAAAGTTGGCTGTTTATCGAGTTTTCTTATTTTTAATAGGCCGATTTGCTAAAATGGCGCAACAAAATTATGCCCAATATGGCACATAAGAAACGGCCCGCGGTCCTGCATTGGCCGTTGCCTCTTTTATTTTGCCCTCTTCGATGGCTGCCTTAATTAAGCGCGAAACTACATATTTTCCCTTTTCATCTAGACGGAAGCGAGCGCGAATGGATTCGTTGTTGGTTTTTTCGCCGTTAATGTAACGTAAGACGGTGTGGAAATAAACGGCACGAATTCGTTCTTCGGAAGTATATTGGGAAAACGGCTTTTCTTTGTATGCTATCACTCTAACGCCATAGGATTCTTCTTTGATTTGCGGTGGCGGCAAGAAATAATCTTCATCCGCTTGGATAATTTTATCGAATCCAGTGCCATGTCCTTCACCAATTCTCCAACGCGCCAACGTCTCTGCGAGCCGTTTCATGTTTGGCTTAGGTGCTAAATCAACGATGCGATCGGCAGGAATCGCGAGAGAACCAGGATTATATACTTCCAGTCGAGATGGAAAGCATTCAATTAATATGTGTGCCCCTCCAATGCCGAGTTCTTGATGAAGTATGGCATTGGCCACCATTTCACGGACTAAAATGTTAGGAAGAGGTTCCTTGCTGACTCGATACGCGCCTTCAATCGTTTCTTGCGCACCGGTAAATTCCATGGTTTTGGCGATGATATCTTCGAAAGATATCAAAATTCCTTGCTTATAAATTAAGGCAGGAATAGATGCGCCAGCGCGTGAATCGCTTGTATAAGGCACAATTTCGATTGCGTTTCCCTGAAGAGAAGGAAAATTGCTCATATTTTCTGCAAGACACAGCGCTCCGAGATTTGTAATATCGACATTTCCGTCATCACGCATTCGTAGAAATCCTTCTTCTGCCATTCGCGATATCGCTTCATCTTGGCTCGGGAAAGCTAATCCTAATTTACGATAATAGAAGGCCATATCTAAGTAGTGGCCAACATCACTTTGAGGAACGTCAGCTAGCGCAACACTATCTTCTTTTCCAACGCCCAATAATTTGGCCCAAAGCGAGCGTGCAATTTCGGGGTAAGCAGAAAGATCAACCAACGATGAGCCAACGCGACCATAAGTTTTTCCCAAATATGTGGTAGGGCTATTAGAAGCGGAGCGGACAGCAAACACCACGACGCGCTGATTTTGTGCGAAGCCTTCTTCGATGGAAACAATCCCCTTCGGCGAGATCGTTTGATTGATGTGAAAAGGGAAGAGAACCCCTCCGACCTTCATGTGGTTAAAATCGATGTCGGTGCCAACCGGTTTTCCTTCATCATTCACGCCGAAAATAAGATAGCCTTGTTCTTCTCCTCGAATGGCGGCCATATTTGATAAGGCGGAAATATATTTTCCGATTTGATCGGGGTCGGCGTTCGCGTGCTTCCATTCAACCGTTTCCGATTCGTGATTTGCTTTATGCGCTAGTAAAAACGAGAAATCTTTCATGCTATTCCTCCTTTTCTCGTTATAATTTTAATTGCATTGCAACAAAAGCGCAACAAAAACGCAACAATAGCGCAACAAAACTGCAACAAAAAAGTTGGCTGTTTATCGAGTTTTCTTATTTTTAATAGGCCAATTTGCTAAAATGGCGCAACAAAAAAGCAGTAATTTTAGATGCAGTGTGTTTTTCTCTTTTTAAAGGCGACGAATAAAAATCTGCCTTTCCTTCTCTTTCTCGTTCGTTTCGTGCTCTTTCAGTGTTAAACTCTCTTCGTATGAAAACACTAGTCCTTTACGAATCTCGTTACGGCTCTACAAAAAAATATGCCGAAGACATCGCGAATCGCGTTGGTGCGGATGTATTTCCGTTAAAAAAGTTTAAATGGAAGATGCTTCCGGATTATCAAATCGTCATATTCGGCGGTTGGATCAAAGGTGGCGAAATCATTGGCTTAAACAAATTCTTGCAACATTGGAAAGACATGGAAGATAACCAATCCGTCATCGTGTTTGGCTCTGGCATGTCCATTCCGACCAAAGATACCCGTGCCTTATTAATAGAGCAAAACCTTTTAGACCTTTATCATTTACGTTTTTATCAGTTCCGTGGCACCTTCGATTTCCAAAAGTTGAAGTTCCCGGATAACTTCATCATCAATCAATCGATTGCCGGCATGGCAAGAGATCCGGCCAACGAAGAAAAGGTCAATGATTTGAACTGGGTCAAAAGCAATCCCATCAATTATTACGACCAAGAAAAAGTCGACAAGGTTTGCCAAGTCATTCAAGACATTCGTCTCGGGACCGCCAAGCAATGAAATTATTTATAGGATTAGGTAACCCTGGCAAAGAATACGAAGGAACCCGGCACAATATGGGGTTCTGGGTACTCGATAAGTTTGCCGATAAAGCAGGGGTATCCTTTGACCGGCATGATTTCAAAGGCTCTTATGCCGTGGTGAAGAATCCCGTATTCTCCGAAACAATCTACTTATTAAAACCAGAAACCTATATGAACCTTTCAGGCACATCGGTTCGTCCGTTCATGGATTATTTCCATCTCACTCCGGCGGATATTGTGGTGGTGTCGGATGATATGGCACTACCCGAAGGGGCCATCCGTTTACGGCCGAATGGCTCAAGCGGTAGCCATAAAGGCGTGCAAAACATCATTGACCAACTCCATACCCAAGAATTTAAGCGGGTTCGGGTTGGAATTGGGGAACCGCCACGTGAAGGTGCCGTAGACTTCGTCTTAGGAAAACCAAAAGGCGAGAGCTATGACTTACTCGATGAAGCAACCACCCGTGCTGCGGAAGCACTGCGCGCCATTGCTTTGGATCCGAACTTCTCCAAAGTCATGAGCCAATACAACACTCCGAAAAAAGAAGGTAAAGACCATACAACTATTTGATGTTTTAGGACGCATGAATTTTACCTCCCTCTTCTCTTCCAAGAAGGGGTCTTTCGTCGTCGACGATACGACGGGAACAGGACTTCTATTTGCCACGTTATTTCAAAAGAAGCCTGGGGATTATGCGATTCTTTCGCAGAATCTCTATCACGCCCAAAAGATTTATGAATGCCTTTTAAACTTCATTCCCGAAGGGGATGTGGTTTTGTTCCCTAGCGATGAATTGCTCCGTGCTGAAGCGTTATCCTCTTCCAAAGAATTAATGGCGCAACGCATTTATGCGATGGGGCAATTATTAGAAGGCAAACCCAAGATTTTGGTGACGCATCCTTCGGCTTTGCTTCGTTATTTGCCGTCTCCTACCGCATTCCAACGGCTTAGCTTGCATTTAAAGGTAGGACAAGAAATCTCGTTAGATGTTCTCAAGAATACGTTGACCGAAGCCGGTTATCTTCGGGTCAATAAGATTGATCAATCATTGCAGTTTGCCATCCGTGGCGACATTGTGGATATCTTTTCCGTGAATGAAACAAAACCGATTCGTATCGAGTTCTTTGGCGATGAGATCGATAGCATCAAATTCTTCGACATCGCCACCCAGTCTTCGGATCAGCCGTTGGACCATGCCGACATCTTACCGGCAACGGATATGTTCTTAACGAAGGACCAAGAAGCGGACTTCGTGAAACGGTTAGACGAACTGGTGAAAACGGATGCCGAAAATAAAAAAGAAGGCGACCGTGATGCGTTTTTTCAGAATGTGAGTGCCGATAAAGAAGATATCTTAGCCCATCAAGTTCGTCCTTCTTTATATCGTTATTATGGTTTTGCGACCAATGAAATTCATTCAGTCTTGTCTTATTTCCATCCTGAGCTTGTCTTTGTTCCGGACCAAGAAGCGTTCTTAGGATCCGCGAACTTTATTCAAGAAGAAGCGCGTAACTATTACCAAGAATTAGTGCAAGAGAACCGCATTCCGACCCATCTTCAACAATACATGTCAGTCGATGAGGCACTTCGCGGTCAAAAGGTATCCTATGGCAGTAAGTTTGACCGTGGAGAGGGCGATTCTTTCTTGGTACGGCCTGTGGTCATGGCAGGACTTGGGCTTTCTTCGTTACTTCCGACCCTAAAGAGCTATCAAGAGAACACGAAGAAAATCATCTTTGCTTTAGGCGATGACCATCAACGCGAAAGCATTGAACGCGTATTTCAAGAAGAGAAAATCCCGTTTGAATCCGTGAAAGGTTACACTTTGCCCGAAGGCCAGATTGGCATCAGCGACGCTGCTTTAAACGAAGGTTTTGACTTACCTCAATACGGTATTGTTTATTTCTCCAGCAACGAGGTCTTTGGTAAGAAGCGATTAGTCACCCGCTTCTCCAATCGTTTTAAGAACGCGACCATTTTAAAGAGTTACCAAGATTTACAACCAGGCGACTATGTTGTTCATGAACAAAACGGAATTGGTCAGTTTGTGCAAGTCAAGACCATGGAATCGAATGGTACTCACCGCGATTATTTAGAGATTGCTTATGCCGGAAATGACAAGTTATTCGTTCCGTTAGAGCAATTCCGACTGGTACGGAAATACGCAGGAAGAGAAGGATACGCCCCGAAGTTATCCCATCTTTATAGCGGGGATTGGGAAAAGCGGAAAGCCAAGATCAAGAGCAGAGTGAACTTCATGGCAGACCGTTTAATCGCTCTTTATGGGGAACGGGCGAAGGTAGAAGGTTATGCTTTCCCACCGGATGATGAATTACAAGAACGGTTTGAACATGAGTTCCCGTTTGCTTTAACGCCCGATCAGCAAAAATCGATCGATGAGATTAAAAAGGACATGGAATCTCCTACCCCGATGGACCGCCTATTATGTGGGGATGTCGGCTTTGGAAAAACGGAGATTGCTTTCCGTGCCGCGTTTAAGGCGATCGATGCCGGAAAACAAGTCGCGATGCTTGCCCCAACAACCTTGCTTGCCAGGCAACATTACGAAGTTGCCCAAGAACGTTTTGCCTCTTTTGGCGTGCACATTGCCTCTTTAAGTCGTCTGAATTCTTTAAGCGAAGCCAAAGCCGTTTGGCAGGGGATTTCCGATGGAAAAATCGATTTTGTGATTGGAACGCATCGTCTTTTATCTTCTCAAACTCACTTCAAAAACCTTGGTCTTTTGATCATTGATGAGGAGCAACGTTTCGGCGTGGAGCAAAAAGAAAAAATCAAAGAGATGAAGAAAGATGTCGATGTCTTAACTTTATCGGCCACCCCAATTCCAAGAACGTTACAGATGTCGTTAATCGGCATTCGCCCTGTTTCTACGATTAACACGGCACCTGAGTCGCGTATGCCGATTCAAACGTATGTCACGCCGTATCAAGAAAACGTCGTTTATGAACTCATTGGCCGAGAACTTGCGCGTGATGGCCAAGTGTTTTATCTCCATAACAACGTCTCCACGATTGATTCCACGGCGGACCGCATTACGCGTCACGTTCCTGGCGCCCATGTCGGCGTCGTGCACGGCCAAATGGAGAAAGAAGAGTCTCAAGAAATCATGCAACGGTTCTATATCGGGGAACTTAATGTTTTAGTCGCTACCTCTATCGTCGAAAACGGGATTGATGTCCCGAACGCGAACATGATTATCGTCGAAGATGCCGATCACTTTGGCTTATCGCAACTTTACCAAAT
>Ga0256406_1004988_pt1 | contig 14631 bp, 12 predicted proteins | sample RumenRJG_03DNA_FD_185986 | JGI IMG/M metagenome (GOLD analysis project Ga0256406, IMG submission 185986) | Bovine rumen microbial communities from Lethbridge, Alberta, Canada - RJG_03 | ecosystem: Host-associated > Mammals > Digestive system > Stomach > Rumen | place: Canada: Alberta | collected... | reverse complement strand
ACAAAGAAAACTGTATAACAATTAACAAAATTTATGCATAGTGCTCCACGTCCTGAGACTGTTCACCATGCCTACAAAAGCAATAGGGACGGCCCTAAGGCCGTCCCTAAAGACTTATCACTCACGGGGAAGTTGGAGAATTCTACAAGTCGTCGAAGCGAATTACCTTCTCCACGGGCGTTATCTTTACATTTTTCTGACTCCACAGCGCCACCTTCCTCTGCGACGCCGGCGAGAGGTGGCCCCGCACCGCCTGCTCGATGATGAGTGCGGCGAGAGGAGCGGCGAGGTCAGCCCCAAAGCCGCCATTCTCCACATAGACGCTCACGGCAATCTTTGCATCCGTCATCGGCGCAAAACCCATGAAGATAGAATGGTCACGGCCTTCGTTCTCCGCCGTGCCCGTCTTTCCACATATTTTATATAGTGGTGTGTTGATACTTGCCGCCGTACCGCCCGTCACCGCCGCGCGCATGCCTGCAATGACAGTGTTGAAAGCCGCCGGCGACGCCATGCTGTGGTGGCGACGGACAAAGGTAGAGTCTTTAGACTCCGTCGGGATATTGTGTACATGCGGAGTGACATACCAACCGCGGTTGGCAATGATGGCGGCGAGGTTGCAGAGCTGCAACGGTGTCGTCGTCACCTCGCCCTGCCCCATTCCCATCCACATGATGGTTGTCCCATTCCAGTTGCCGCGATGGCGACGCTGCAGGTAGGCAGAGTCAGGGATACATCCCGCCACCTCCCCGGGGAGGTCGATGCCAAGGCGGTGACCCAGTCCGAAGGAGTGCATATAGCGTGCCCACCGGTTGATGGCACGGTATTTGGTGAGGTATGCCGTCCGGTTGTCTATCATCTCCTGGAAGGCTTTACAGAAATAGGAGTTGCAACTCTGTCCGATAGCCTGGACGAGGGCTAAGGGTGCCCGATGGGGATGGCAGCCGATATGAATCTTGTTGAAGTAGAATCCGCGGTGACAGGGGAAGGTCTTCTCCGTCACCAGCGTCCCCTCGGAGAGCATCTCCAAGGCCTGCGCCGTCTTGAACGTAGAGCCAGGGGAGTAAACCTTTGCAATGGCGCGGTTCACACCGTCATCGACCTTGTTATGGCTCACCATGCAGCGGATGCGCCCCGTAGCCGGTTCTATGGCCACGATGCTGCCCTGCTTGCCCTGGAGGAGTCGCTCGGCGAGCTGTTGCAAGGCCGGGTCGAGGCAGAGCTTCCCAGAGTCAGCCTGGGCCGTGAGGTCACGGGTCACCGAATAGGACGTCTGAGCCAACGCGCCACAGGTCACAGTCATCACGATGATGACGGTGATGACGCGACACAAAGGAAAGGCCAGAAATCGCTTGAGCATGTGCATGATATCGTAAATCTTTTCCACTATCTCCGTTGTTACGTTTACTTTAATTCTGCAAAGATAATGGAAAAATCATTAATACCGCCATCTTTCCCGCTTTTCCTCGCACAGCATGTTGAAGTCCATGATGAGAAAGGCATTGTAACACGATTGTAATATTATCGTAAGACTTATGAAAAGGGTGTTTTCATACATTATAGATACCTTTGCAGAGTGAAAGTGCATTAGTATGAAAGAAGACAAAAAGAATTTGTTAAGCAGGATTAAGAAGTTATACAAAAAAGGTGGCAGCGTGAGCAGCAGTGCACTGGTACTGGCATTGCAGAAAGTCGATTCCGACAGCCTTGTCATAGAGGAGGATGGTGTCTACTCCGCCGATGGCAGCGAGCTCATCTATTCCCGTGGAAAGCAAGAGGAAGTCACTGTGCCCGCTGCGGTGAAGACCATCGGCGACATGGCCTTTGCCAGAAAGAAAAAGCTAAAACGCATTTTTCTCCCTTCAGGCCTTCAGACCATTGGCGAGGAGGCCTTTGCCGACTGCGACAACCTCACGGAGGTGACGATACCTGCCAGCGTGGAGACCATCAGCGACTATGCCTTTTTCGACTGCGACCGCCTGCGCCGTGTCGTCTTCTTGGGAATGCCCAATAAGATCAGCCGGAAGGCCTTCGAATCGTGTGACGAGCTGCACGACATCGTCATCGCCGACGATAATGTCAAGGCCATGCGCAAAGCCCTGCATGTTGTGGATGGTGACATCAACTACCTCGTGGTAGGAAGAGAAGAGAAAGAGAAATAGACAGGAAGAAAAACTTCCAAAGAAATAGATTATGAGCAAAGAAGACCGACTGAAAGACCTCTATGTGAGACGTGATGTGAGTTGGATGTATTTCAACCACAGAATATTACAGGAAGCTGAGAAAGAGAATATTCCCTTGTTGGAGCGTCTCTCCTTCTTAGGCATTTATTCCAACAACCTCGATGAATTTTTCCGTGTCCGTGTGGCATCCCTGAATCGTGTCATTGCCAGTGGCAACGCGACGAAGAAAGTCCAGCAGGAACTGAAAAAGACGATTAAGACCATCAACCTCCTCAACGAGGAGTACAGCAAGGAATATACCCAAGTCACCCACGACGTCTTCGCCGAGCTGGAAAAGCATAACATCCGCCTTGTCAACGAGACACAACTCAACGAGGAGCAGCAGAAATGGCTGAAACAGTTCTACTACGATCGCCTCAACGGATACACCAACCCCATCTGGCTCTCAGCCATCAAGAGCCTCAGCAAGCTTGAAGACAACAGAATCTATCTCCTCGTGGAGATGACGGAGAACAAGGACAATCACAAGTCCCGCTACGCCGTCATCAAAGTCCCCGACAAGTCGCTGGGTCGCTGGGTGAAGATACCATCGTCTGACGGTTTCGACAATATCATGTACCTCGACGATGTCATCCGCTTTGCCTTTCCCATTATCTTCATAGGATTTAAAGAGAGCAACTTCAAGGCCTACAGTTTCAAGTTCACCAAGGATGCGGAGATGGAGGTCGACAACGAGGGCGACTACGGCACCATGGAGCGTATCGCCATCGGTGTGGACAGCCGCAAGCGCGGTGAGCCGATCCGATTCATCTACGACCGCGACATGCCAAAGGAGATGCAGAAGAAGATTCTCGAACGCCTCGACCTCAAGGAGCTCGACACCACCCTCGCCGGCGGGCGCTACCAGAACCATAAGGATCTTATGAAATTCCCCTCCTGCGGGCATACCGACTTGCAGTATCCGGCCTGGCAACATCTGATGAAGCCGGTGTTTCTCTCACAGAAGAGCATCCTCGACCTCATCCGCGAGAAAGACCGATTCATACACGTACCTTATCATAGCTTCGACTCCTATATCCGCGTCCTTCACGAGGCTGCCCTGAAGCCGGAGGTAAAAGAAATCAAGACCACCCTCTACCGTCTGGCCAAGGACTCCAAGGTCGTCAAGGCTCTTATCTGTGCCGCCCGCAACGGTAAGAAGGTGACAGCTGTCGTTGAGCTCTTAGCACGCTTCGACGAGGAGAGCAACATCAAATGGAGTAAGCGCATGCAGGAAGAGGGCGTCAACGTCATCTTCGGCGTAGAAGGTCTGAAGATACACTCCAAGCTCCTGTATATCAGCTCCAAGAAGGGTGACATCGCCTGCATCGGCACTGGCAACTTCCATGAGGGAAACGCCAAAGTCTATACCGACTATCTCATGATGACGGCACGCCCTGCCATCGTGAGCGAGGTGGCGAAAGTCTTCCAGTTCATAGACCGGCCTTTCCAGCAGGTGCGCTTCAACCAACTTCTGGTATCGCCTAACTCGATGAAGAACCGCCTCCTCCATCTCTTCGACACTGAGATAAAGAATGCCAAGGAAGGCAAGGAGGCTTGGGTGAAGATGAAAATCAACCATATCACTGATGTCGACATGGTGTCGAAGATCTATGAGGCTTCCCAAGCCGGCGTAAAGATCGACATCGTGTTGCGCGGTAACTGCTCCCTCGTGCCAGGTGTCCCCGGCGTCTCTGAAAACATCCACATCGTCGGCATCATCGACCGCTATCTGGAGCACAGCCGTATCCTCATCTTCTGTAATGGTGGCCGTCGCAAGTTCTTCCTCGGCAGTGCCGACTGGATGCCCCGCAACTTAGAGAACCGTATCGAGGTGATGACTCCTGTCTACGACGATGACCTGAAGGCTGACCTGCTGCGTACCGTGGAATTTGGACTCAAGGACACCACCAACGGCCGCCTCGTCGACGGCAAGGGTACGGACACCATTCAGCAGGGAGAACCCTTCAGAAGTCAGGAGGAACTTTATAACGCATATCTTAAAGAAAACAACAATGAGTAAAAGCAATATCGACACACAGTGTATCACCTTGGCGGCCATCGACATCGGCTCCAATGCCGCCCGACTTATCATCAAACAGTTTGACGAACGTCTTCCTGAACCCGAGCGGGTGAAGAAGCTGATGTTCGTGCGTGTGCCCCTCCGACTGGGTAAGGATGTCTTCACCTTGGGCAAAGTCTCCAAAGAGCGTGAGTATATGATGCTCCACATGCTCAAAGGCTACCGACAGTTTATGAAGGTCTACCATGTCAACGCCTATCGCGCCTGCGCCACCTCTGCCATGCGCGATGCGGAGAACGGCAAGAAGATTATCAAGCGCATCAAAGACGAGGCCGGAGTGGACCTGGAGATTGTGAAAGGGTCTGACGAGGCTCTGCTCCTTGCCAACAACCTGGTGGAGAAGACGGGCTCCAACGAGGGCAACTTTGCCTACGTCGACGTCGGCGGTGGCAGCACAGAGATATCTCTCATCCACAACGGAGAGCTCGCCGAGAGCCATAGCTATAACATCGGAACCCTCCGACTCCTCGCCGACCAGGTGGCTCCCGAGACATGGAAGGATATGGAAACGAACCTCCGGGGCTACGCCAAGGAATTCCCCGACATACGTATCATTGGCTCGGGTGGAAACATCAACAAGCTCTATAAGATTAGCGATGCACCTATCAACAGCAAGCAACTGCCTGTGAAAGAGCTACGCCATCTCTACGACCTCCTCAGACCCATGAGCATCGAAGAGCGCAAGGACACCTTCGGCCTGAAGGACGACCGCGCCGATGTCATTGTCCCTGCTGCCCGCATCTTCCTCGATGTCGCCAAGCAGCTGCAATGCGATGACATCTATGTTCCTAACATATCTCTCGCCGACTCTATCGTCGACGGACTCTATAAAGAGGTCAAGAACATGGTAGATGTGGATTAGGTGATAGGTGTGTTAGGTGGTGGGTGTTAGGTGTTAGGTGTTAATGAATTGACAAATGTTGGTAGACAAAGTTCTAACAATTGCTCACCAGACTGCTAACAATTGTTTGACAGTACAAAAACTCCCTTATTGCAAGGTATAGCGATGACCCCGGAGGGGTCAAGAAAGGTAGAAGATTCCCATACTCAGGTAACGCCCTACTCCCAACTCAAATTGCTTCTTCCCCCAATACAAACCATTAACACCCAACACCTATCACCTACCACCCAACACCTATCACCTAACACCTACCACCCAACACCTAAATCACCATTTCAGGTATCCATACTTTTCTTTATACCACAGCTGAACGGCGTTGATGATGTTCTGCCATACCATGTAGGCGCAGGGCGCGATGACGCAAACGGGGTTGAGGAAATGGAGCATAAGCCAGATGCCCACCACATTATTCTTCTGTCCCAAGCACTGGCCACCACAGATGCGCGCCTCCTCGCCCCAGATGCCACCGATGGACTTCCCCAAGGAGAAGAGGATGAGACACACCACAAGGGGCAGCAGGAGCAACAGCGAGAGCACCAAGCCCGACAGCGGAGAGTGCAGGATGGTCTGCAACGACAGACCCATGATGATGGTGAGGTTGAACGACCACATATAATAAGGTGCATTCGGCATCCGCTTCACCCATGTCACCATCTTCGGGAAGAAGCGCTGTGTGAGCAAGCCTAAGATGAGGGGCAGAATAAGGACACGCACCACACGGTCCAGGACCAGGAAGAAGGCCGTCATAAACGACACGTCGGCGCTACGCTCCACCATCGGGAAGAAGAAGGGAATGATGACAACGGTAAAGCAGTTGGCGATAATCATATACACCGTCATCGTGGCGATGCTGCCACCCAACTTCTCCGTGACGACAGCCGCCGCGGCCGCCGTCGGACAGATGACGATGATGAAGATGCCCTCCCAGACAATCTTCGCGTCGGGAGACGTCAGGTGCACGATGACAAGAACTACCAGTGCCGTGAGCAACGTGCGCACGATCTGAAGGGCGAAATGCCACTTCCGGGGCTTGAAATTGTGCATGTCAATCTTGCAGAACGTCATGTACAACATGATAAAGATGACAACGGGGAGCAGTTCCACGAGTTTCGGACCGGCAAAGTCGCCGACTGGTTCTAAAAAAGGAACTTGTGAAAAAAGAAGATAGATGATGGAACCCACCAAGAGCGCAAAGAGCAGCGTCCAGTGCTTTATAAGGGAAATAACGCGAGACATAGCCTATAAGTTTGTTTACGGGTGCAAAGTTACAGCTATTTCTGCCGAATAGCAAACATTCCCCACATTTATTCGCTCTGCCCTTAAAGCAGGAAGATAGTCATTGTCAAGCGCTTCCGGCGATTACCGGAAGTATCATTTGAGGTAAGAAGCGATAAAACGCTGACAAGCAAAGGTATCGAAAAAAAGTTGCGTGAAGACGAAAAAAAGCCCTGGAAATATTTCAATCGTACCAATCTTTTTCTTACTTTTGCAGTCGGAAAGTAGAAAGAAACGGAAAACTTCTTGCTTTTTCAAGAGCGGAAAGTTTTCCAAAACGGAAAACTTTCCGCAAAGAAAAATCAGAAAAGCTTCCGAAATCATCTAACTGATTTAACGATATTGCCATGATACAAGTAAGAAAGCGCGACGGCAAGGTGGTGCCGTTCGACCTGCAAAAGATTAAAACCGCCATCCTCAAAGACCTCAAGGCCATCGGCCACGAGGGTGACATTGAAGCTATCGCTCAGGACTATGCCGACAGAGTCTTCGCCCTCTGCGAGAAGAAGTACCTGCCCGCTACCAACATCTTTGAGATAGAGAATATCCAGGATACCGTCGTCGAGGTACTGGCCCAGGAGGGCGAGACACGCGCCGTCATCGCCTACTGCGAATACCGCTATCAGCACAAGCTCGACAGAGAGATGCGCGTCAAGAAGGCCTATGAGGACAAGCTCATGGCAAAGAATGTCGTCAACCAGAATGCCAACATCGACGAATACTCCGGTGGTGGCCGTTCCGGCGAGGCTGCCAACGTCTACGAGAAGCAGTATGCCCTCGACCACTGCATGAGCGACATGGCCCGCCGCAACCACGAGAACAACGAGATTTACATCCACGACCTCAACAAGTATGCCATCGGCTTCCACAACTGCCTGTCCATACCTTTCGACGACCTGCTGTCCAAGGGCTTCCACACCCGTCAGGGCGACGTGCGCCCCGCTGGCTCGCTGAACACCGCCATGCAGCTCGTGGCCGTCATCTTCCAGCTGCAGAGCCTCGACCAGTTCGGTGGCGTCAGCGCCACACATCTCGACTGGACGATGGTGCCCTACTTCCGCAAGTCGTTCTTCAAGCACTATATCGCCGCATGGGTCAGAGACCAGCCCGACTACGACACTACCGACTTCGTGGCCCTCTACGACCAGACTTATACAGATAATGTCGGCGTCACCCGCTCGGCCTTCGAGAAGTGGACAGACTCCCTGAAGAAGGACTTCTTCCAAAAGACACATCTTAAGAAGAGCGACTTCACCCTGGCCAACAAGGCACACCTTGATGCCAAATACTACAACAGCGCCCTGTGCGAGACCATCCAGGAGCTCCACCAGGCTGTCGAGGCCATGTATCACAACCTCAACACCCTGCAGAGCCGCAGCGGCGACCAGCTGCCCTTCACCTCCATCAACTATGGTACCTGCACCCTGGAGGAAGGCCGGCTCGTCACCCGTGCCCTGCTCCTCGGCTCCTTAGAGGGCATCGGCTTCCACCACAACACCCCCATCTTCCCCTGCGGCATCTTCCAGTATATGAAAGGTGTCAACGACAAGCCGGGCACACCCAACTACGACCTCAAGCAGCTCGCCATGCGCTCCACCTCACAGCGCCTCTACCCCAACTACGCCAACGTGGACTGGAGTGGCAACGCCGGCTACGACCGCAACGACCCACGCACCTATTTCTCCACCATGGGATGCCGCACCGCCAACGGCTACGACATCAACGGACTGGGACAGCTCAAGGACGGACGCGGCAATATCTGCCCCACAACCATCATCCTGCCCACTCTGGCCATGGAGGCCGACAGAGACGTGGAGAAGTTTATGAAGCTCCTCGACGAGAAGATTCACGAAGCTAAGGACACCCTCATCGAGCGTTTCAACTGGATATGCTCCCAGGACCCCAAGACGGCACCGTTTATGTGGGACAACCACACCATGGCAGGCTACATCCCCGAGGAGGGCATCCGCTCGGCCATGAAGCACGGCACCTTAGCCATGGGACAGCTCGGACTCGCCGAGACCCTCCAGCTCCTCATCGGCTGCAACCAGACCACACCCATGGGCATGGCACTGGCCAAGCGCATCGAGACACTCTTCAGCAAGCGCTGCAAGGAGTTCAAGGAGCAGTACAAGCTCAACTTCGGCGTCTACTACACACCCGCCGAGAACCTCTGCTACACCGCCATGCAGAAGTTCAAGGCTAAATACGGTGTCATCAAGAATGTCAGCGACCGCGACTACTTCACCAACTCCATCCACGTCCCCGTATGGGAGAAGATGACGCCGTTTGAGAAGATCGACATCGAGAGCCAGCTCACCGGCTACTCTTCCGCCGGCTGCATCACCTACGTCGAGCTTCCCTCCACCACCAAGCACAATGTCGGCGCCCTGGAGAAGATCATCGACTACGCTATGGAAAAGGACATCCCCTACTTCGCCATCAACGTCCCCAACGACACCTGCATGGACTGCGGCTATACCGACGAGATCAACGACGCCTGCCCCATCTGCGGCAGCCACAACATCCGTCGCCTGCGCCGTGTCACCGGCTACCTCACCACCGACTACCACAACTTCAACCTCGGCAAGCAGGCTGAGGTCATGGACCGCGTGAAGCACATCCGATCTTTCAAGCAGACCGTAGCAGAAGAAAAAAAAGCTGACGCCGCTCAGGGCGGCGACCTCAACGTGGGCAAGACGAAAGTAGCATCCCCACGCGAAAACATCTGATTCAACAATGAGATTTCACGATATCACAACCTGTGACGTCAACAATGGCGAGGGCTTCCGCGTCACCCTCTGGGTGGCCGGATGCTCCCACCATTGTAAAGGCTGTCAGAACCCGGAGACCTGGGATTTCAAGGGCGGCAAGCCCTTCGACGACATCGCTCACGAGTATCTCTTCTCCGAGCTCGCCAAACCCTACATCCAAGGTCTCACCCTCTCCGGCGGCGACCCTCTGTGCTCGCCCGTCGACATCACGGCACTGGCCAAAGAAGTCAAGGACAAACTCCCCGACAAAGACATCTGGCTCTACACAGGATTCAAGTTCGAGGACATAGAAGCCTCAGCAACATTGTCAAAAATATTACCATTCGTCGACGTCATCGTCGACGGAGAGTATGTAGAAGCACTCCGCGATGTCACACTCGCCTTCCGCGGTTCTCGTAATCAGAGAATTATAACCCTCAAGGACGGCAAAGTCGTAAAAACGGAGGGAGGAAGATATTAAAGGCCGGCAACGCTGTCGCCTGAAATTTTTCTTCAAAAAATTGCCAACTTGTTTGGCCGTTTCGTTTTAAATAAGTAAATTTGCAGCGTCTTCGTGAGAAGACTCCATTTAAGTTTCATTAGGTTAGTAGTTTGATAGATTTTTAAGGTAAAAACGGGAATGAGTTTCCATCAGCGGGAGTTTTGCGGTCAACCATGTCGTTGGTTGTATTTTTCCGCCCTCCAAAGCCGATGAAAACATTTTCCCTACAAGAAGGTAGTACAAGTGATTGTGCTGCCTTTTTTGTTTTAACATAATTAAAAGGCAAAAAGAGTGCGTAATTAAATCATTCTTAGTAAATTTGCAGCTAAAATAGTAATTTACAGAGAAAATAGCAACAATGAGACACTGCTTTTCGCCTATTTGCATCATGCTCACAGCCATTTTGACGCTGTCCTCATGTCTTAGCAACGATGACAATGACGATACCACATACTATGACGACACGGCCATCTCGAGTTTCAGTTTGGGAACCCTGAGCGTCGTGAACCACACCACAGCAAAGGATGGTGTCACCGATTCCACCTACACCACTTCGCTGACAGGCAGCAACTGCAAGTTCGACATCGACCAGCTGTCGGCCACTATCTCCAACGCCGACTCCCTGCCCGCGGGCACAAAGGTTAGCGCTGTCTTGGCTACCATCGGCACCGTCAACGGCGGTACAGCAGTTCTCAACCTCAAGTCGTCGACAGGCAAGGACAGCCTCGTCTACTATTCTTCCTCCGACTCCATCGACTTTTCCAATCCCGTCCGCGTGCGTGTGTACAACATGCGTGCTACGGCCTGGCGTGAATATACCGTCACGGTGAACGTCCATCGTGAGCGCCCGGATTCCTTTGCCTGGGCTAAGACGGAGGTGGAAGGCCTGAGCGGTGTCACCAACCGCCATTTCGCCACCCTCTCCAATGGTACCATCGCCCTCTTGGGGCAGCGTGATGGTGTCGACGTGGCCTTTACCCATGATGTAACGGGATGGACGGAGACTAAAGTCAGCGATGTCGACGCCGACGCGCTGGCTCATACCGCCAACTATAAATATGCCATGCGCCAGGGCGTCATCATGCGCAGTCCCTTGGGAGCTGCTCAGTGGAGTGAGGAAAAACTCGACGACGATACCGCCCCCCTCCCCACAACTGATGTGAACATCATCGCCAGGGAGTCGGAAGTGAACCCCGGCACCTATAACCTCGTTCTCGTGGGCAACAATAACGAGAAGACCGTGGTATGGAGTAAGGTCGAGGAGAGCGACAATGCCGACAACGAATGGGCGTTCTATCCCGCCGACGACTACAACAAGAAGACGCTGCCCTATCTAGCAAACCTTACGGCGACAGGCTACGACGGTGGCATCATCGCTACCGGCGGTGATTTCTCGAAGGTCTACTTTAGTCCCGACTACGGACTCACATGGAGCCCGGACACCACCTACACGCTCCCCGTGGCGTTCGGCCGAGACTATGCCCATGTGACCATCACCACAGATGCTAATAATATAATGTATATCACCCGTGACGACAGCAATGAGATATGGTCCGGTCGTCTGGCTCGTTTGGGCTGGGCGAAGCCTCAGACTTCCTTCTCACGCGCTGCGCGCTAAGCGCTGTCACGACAACACGATGATGAGACTCGCCAGAATCCTTACCCTTCTGCTCCTTGCCGCCGGTGTCCTCACGGCTCATGCCCAGGACGATCCGGAATACCGGTTGGAGGTGGGTGCCGCCATCGGCACGACAGGATACCTCGGCGACTTCAACGGCAACCTCACCAAGGACCTGCAGCCAGCGGCGGCCCTCATCGGCCGCTACAACTTCAACCCTTGGATGGCCCTGCGACTCAATGTCGCCGTGGGCAAGCTCAAGGGAGACGCCAAGGAAGTCACGACTTATTATCCTGACTACACCACGGCGGGCTACACGTTCAGCAACAGGCTCTACAGCGCCGATGTCACCTACGAGTACAACTTCTGGCCTTATGGCACGGGATGGGACTACCGGGGTGCCAAGCGCCTGACGCCATTCGTCTTCGGCGGCATCGGCATGGCCGTGGCCAAGACACCGAAAAAGAGCCATGCCGCCCTGACGCTGCCCTTGGGTCTCGGAGTGAAATACAAGATTGGCGACAGGGTGAACATCGGCCTGGAATGGGCCATCGACTTCACCACCAACGACTGGCTCGACGGTGTCAAAGACCCGTATCAGGTGGAGAGCAGCGGAATGTTTAAGAACACTGACTGCTTCTCACGGCTTCAGCTCTCCATCTCCTACTCCTTCTCACCACGATGCGTCACCTGTAACAAAGAATAAAGCACTATGCTCATGGACATGAACAACATCCCACACCATATTGCCATCATCATGGACGGCAATGGCCGATGGGCCACAGAAAGAGGTAAAGACCGCAGCTACGGCCACCAGGCCGGTGTAGAGACTGTCAGGAGAATCACTTCGGAATGCGTGCGCCTCGGCGTCAAGGAGCTCACCCTCTACACCTTCTCCACAGAGAACTGGAACCGCCCCGCCACGGAGATCCATGCCATCATGGGCCTTGTCCTAACCAACCTTGAGGACGAGATATTCATGAAGAACAACGTGCGCTTCCGTGTCATCGGCGACATCGACCGCCTGCCCCAGCCCGTCCAGGACCGTCTCCACGAGACCGAGGCACACACCGCCGCCAACGATGCCATGACGATGGTCGTGGCCTTGAGCTACTCCTCACGCTGGGAGATAACGAAGGCCGTGAAAGACATCGTCAGCGAGGGAATTCCCGCCGACGACATCACCGAGGATGTCATCGCCCAGCATTTGCAGACGAGCTTCATGCCCGACCCGGACCTGCTCATCCGCACAGGAGGAGAATACCGCATCTCCAACTACCTGCTGTGGCAGATTGCCTACACAGAACTGTATTTCACAAACACTTACTGGCCCGACTTCTCCGAGGAGGACCTTCACAAAGCTATAGAGTCATACCAGAGCCGTCAGCGCCGTTTCGGAAAGACTGAGGCACAAGTAGAGAGAGAAAAGAATTAATAGGATGCACTATAACAAGAAGAAAGTAATGGCCGCCATGCTGGCCTTAGCATGCTGTGTCGGCGCCGAGGCGCAGGAGCGTATCATACACCCCGACATCACCTATGCCGGTACACCGAGAAATCTCGTCATCGGAGGCTTCAACGTCTCCGGCATGGAAGGCTACGAGGACTATATGCTCGCCGGTATCTCAGGGCTCACCGTGGGACAGAGAATCTCTGTGCCGGGCACGGAGATTACCAACGCCGTGAAGCGCTACTGGCAGCACGGACTCTTCTCCGACGTTCAGATTTCAGCCGACTCCATCGTGGGCGAGAAAATCTATCTGCATATCGCCCTCAAGCCCAGACCCAGAGTCTCCGACATCAACTACATCGGCCTGAAGAAGACCGAGAAGGAGGATATGGAGAAGAAGCTCGGTATCCTCAAAGGCGGACAGATTACGCCAAACATGATAGACCGTGCCAAAATCCTGGCTAAGAAATACTTCGACGACAAAGGCTATAAGAACGCTGACATAGAAATCAACCAGCGCGAGGATGCCTCGAAGAAGAACCAGGTCATCCTTGACATCATCATCGACAAGAAGGAGAAGATGAAGGTGAGAAACATCTTCATCGAGGGCAACAAGAACCTCAAGACGTCGAAGATCAAAGGTGGCTTCCTGAAGAAGGGCGCCTTTGCCAAAACCCACGAGGCCGGCAAGTTCGCCAACTTCCTCAAGTCAAAAAAATACACCCCTGAGCGCTGGAAAGAGGACAAGGAGAAGCTCCTGTCCAAATACTATGAGCTCGGTTACCGCGATGCCGCCATCCTCGGCGACAGCGTCTGGAACAACGACCCCAAGCACGTCAACATCTGGATAAAGGTCGACGAGGGGCAGAAATACTATATCCGCAACATCCACTGGGTGGGCAACACCGTCTACACCACCGACTACCTCAATGCCGTCCTTGGCATGAAGCCCGGTGACGTCTACAACCAGAAGCTCCTCGGCAAGCGTCTCAAGGAGGACGACGACGCCGTGGGCAACCTCTATTACAACAACGGCTATGTCTTCTCCAACATCGACCCCGTGGAGCAGAACATCCAGGGCGACTCCATCGACCTGGAGATGCGTGTCCAGGAAGGTCCACAGGCCCACCTCTCACACGTCCGTATCTATGGTAACAACCGCCTCTATGAGAATGTTGTCAGACGTGAGCTCCGCACCAAGCCTGGCGACCTCTTCTCCAAGGACGCCATCATGCGCTCCTACCGTGAGATAGCCTCCATGGGACATTTCGACCCGGAGAAGATCAACCCCGATGTCAAGCCCGACTACGAGGACGGAACCGTGGACATCAACTGGCAGCTCGAGCAGAAGTCCAACGACCAGATTGAGTTCTCTCTCGGCTGGGGTCAGACGGGCATCATCGGCCGCGTGGGTCTGAAGCTGAACAACTTCTCACTGGCCAACCTCTTCCACAAGAACAAGGAGCACCGAGGCATCATGCCTATCGGCGACGGCGAGCAGCTCTCACTCAATGTGCAGACCAACGGTACCTACTACCAGAGCTACAGCGCCTCCTACTCCACCAACTGGTTTGGTGGCAAGCGCCCGAACCAGCTCTCCCTGAGCTTCTTCTACTCCAAGCAGACGGATATCAACAGCAACTATTACAACCAGGCGTGGGCCAACAACTATGCCTACAGCCTCTACGGATACAACTCCTACGGGTACAACTACTCCAACTACGAGAACTATTACGACCCCGACAAGTATATCAAGCTGTTCGGTGCCACCCTGGGCTGGGGCAAGCGTCTGAGATGGCCTGACGACTACTTCACCGTCTCGGCAGC
>Ga0256406_1004986_pt1 | contig 14634 bp, 9 predicted proteins | sample RumenRJG_03DNA_FD_185986 | JGI IMG/M metagenome (GOLD analysis project Ga0256406, IMG submission 185986) | Bovine rumen microbial communities from Lethbridge, Alberta, Canada - RJG_03 | ecosystem: Host-associated > Mammals > Digestive system > Stomach > Rumen | place: Canada: Alberta | collected... | reverse complement strand
TGACATGAACCAGGGTACCGAGATGACGGACAGTCTGCAGGAGCACGGTATTTTTTCCGGTATGTATGCACGGCTGGCTTCGCTCGGATCCCGGACGGGGTCGCTCGACAAGGTGCTGGCGCAGATTGCGGAACTCTACCGGGAAGACGCGCAGGATCGCCTGAACCGCAGGCTGGAATCCGTGCAGCCGGCACTCGTCATCATTCTCTCTGTGCTCATCGGCGCAATTCTGCTGAGCGTGATGTTCCCGCTGCTCGGGATCATGTCGTCGCTGTGAGCTTCTAAGTGGAGATTATATTTTCGCTCTGCGTGTGCAGGTAAGGGAATGCCACTGTGAGACGCAGGGTGTTTTGACCGACAGGTCTGATAGCGGGAATTGAAAAGAGGTGAACAGGTATGGCGCGATTCGGCAGCAGAAGAAAAAATAAACGAAACAGCATCGTGATCACGATTATTTTTTCAGCTGTGATCATCGCCGTGTTTATGATAGCTGTTCGTCTGGTCTCCGGGGGAAATGTGGCCCGCCAGGAGGAAAGCCTGAGCCGGGCGCTGGAAAATGACATCACCGCCTGTTATGCGATGGAGGGCAGTTACCCGGAGAGCCTCGATTACATCAGAGACAATTACGGCCTGACCTACAATGAGAATCTGTTTTATGTGGATTATCAGGTGGTCGGCTCCAATATACGGCCGGTGGTGACGATCATACGTAAGTCATAGTTTATATAGTATGTGCTGTCTGCGGGCATCCATCGCGCAGCGGCAGAGCGACTGGGCTTAATACAGTACTGTGGCATCTTCTGTGATATGGATGTTTACTGTACTTGCAGGAAAGATAATTGCAAGTAACAGCAAATGACAGCAGCAGGTAACCATAGTGAAAAGAACAGAAAGAACAGAAAGAAGGGAGGACGTCATGCAGCGATTCGGCAGGCAGAAAAAGAACACAGCATCTGTGGCGCAGATTTTCTGCGTGATTGCGCTGTTTGCTTTCTTTATGGCATGTGCGATCCTCGTCATCCTGTTCGGCGCCCGTGTATACAAGTCGACGGTTGAAAAATCCAATGCGAATTATTCTTCCCGGACGCTTCTTTCCTATGTCACGGAGAAGATCCATCAGAACGACAGGGCCGGCGGCGTGAGTGTCGGCGAGTTTGACGGAATTCCTGCTCTGATCCTGGAACAATCAGATACAGACAATCCGAATGATACGGACAATTCAGATGATACGGACAATCCCGATGATACGGACGATCCGGAAAATACGGACAATTCAGGTAATACGAATAATTCGGGTACTCCGGATGGTATGGATGATGCAGGTGACACAGGCGCATCATATACCACATATATCTATCTCTATGACGGAAATATCTGTGAACTGACGGCTGCCGAAGGGGCGAAGATTCAGGCCGATGCCGGCACGCCGATTCTGGAAGCGGAAGAATTTGTGCCGGAGGATCTCGGCAATGGTCTGTTCCGTTTCACCTGCGTAGATACAAAGGGTGAGAAGTCGGAGACATATGTGACCGTTCGTTCCGAAGACGGTGAAGATGTTGCTGAGGAGGCGACGCCATGAGAAAAAGTGATTCGTTCCTCTTCCTGTTTGAGATGATCATGGCCATGCTCATTTTCTTCATCGCTTCATCCATCTGCGTGTCTGTATTTGCAAAGGCACACCGGATGAACCGGGAATCACAGGAGCTGAACGCGGCCGTCTCCGCAGAAAAAAATCTTGCCGAGCTCCTCAGCACTGCTGACAGTCCTGACAGCGCGCAGGCACTGATCCTTGAGGCCTATCCGCAGGCTGAGATTACTTCTGTGTCAGATATCGGCGCGTCAGGATTTCAGGTGAGCATCGGTTTTGACAGTGATTTTCAGGAGGCGGCATCAGAAGAGGCCAGCTGCCTGATGACGGCGGATGTCAGCGCAGAGGATATGCTCATGTCCGCAGACATTCATTTTTATCCCGTGTCAGACAGTTCGAATTCGACGGATTCCGTGTATGATCTGCATGTGGAAAATGCCATTACACGGTAACGGCACAGAAGTCTGTATATGGGCTGGCAAAGAGACGCAATCGGCCATATGGATGTGGGGCCATATGGATGTGGGCTTTGGAAAGTGTGTTATGATGAGGCGCAGCTGTCCATAAGGATTGCGCGTTGAGCTTTTTGTTATGAGTTTCAGGAAGGGCGTTTTGCCATGAGTGACGGAACATCAGCTGAAAACAGAAAAAAACTCATGAAAAGAAATGCCGGGGCACGCGGTTCTTTTCCGGTGCCGTTCGGCATGTCGCTGCTGTTCGTGACGTTTCTGATTCTCTGCCTGTTTACGTTTGCGGCAATATCGCTGGTGACGGCGCGAAATGACTACCGCACGGGCGAGAAAAACGCAGAACATCAGACGGCGTATTATGAAGCGGCCAATCAGGCCGAAGAAAAAGTGGCCGGACTCAATGCAAAACTGGCTGCGGCCGGTCAGACATCCGATGAACTTCCCGCAGAGCAGAATTTTCAGATCAGCGTGGATGACAGCCACGTGCTGGCGGTGACGCTGGAGGCGGATACCGATGCGGAGACGCCGTTCTACCGCATCACAAAATGGGAAGTGGAATCATCAGCAGACTGGCAGCCGAGTCAGAGCGTACAGCTGATACAGCCGGGGCTGTGAAAATTGAGGCATCTGTATCTCTAAAATAAATAACAGTCCCAGGAGGGATCATTATGGATATGACAGCAGAAGCGGTATTGCGCCGGTGCGTTGACATCGGCGCGTCCGATGTATTTATCATTGCCGGTGCGGGCGTCTCCTATCGAAAGAACGGAAACATCACCGTAGAGACAGGAGACAGCGACGAGCGCATGAAGCCCGCTGACACCGAGCGGATGCTCCGGGAGATCTATCATCTGGCCGGCGAACGTGACATGACAAAACTGGAAGAAAAGGGCGACGATGATTTTTCCTTCGCTATCCCCGGACTCTCAAGATTCCGTGTCAGCGCCTATCGGCAGCGTGGTACGTATTCCGCCGTGATCCGTGTCGTTGCTTTTGATCTGCCGGATCCGGCGTCACTCGGCATTCCGGACAGTATCATCCGTACCGGAGAGCAGGCACACGGCATGGTGCTTGTGACGGGACCGGCCGGCAGCGGCAAGTCGACGACGCTGGCCTGCATCATCAAGGCCATCAATGAGAGCCGCAGCGCACATATCATCACACTGGAGGATCCGATTGAATTTCTGCACCGCCATATGAGAAGCATCGTCAGCCAGCGGGAGATCAATGTCGACACGGAGAGTTATGTGACGGCGCTCCGGGCGGCGCTCCGGCAGAGCCCGGATGTGATCCTGCTGGGCGAGATGCGGGATTACGAGACCATTTCCGTCGCCATGACAGCGGCGGAGACCGGCCATCTGATTTTTTCAACGCTGCACACGATCGGGGCTTCGAACACGATCAACCGTATCATCGATGTCTTTCCGGCCAATCAGCAGCGGCAGATCGCGGTGCAGCTGTCAACTGTGCTGACGACAGTGATCTCCCAGCAGCTGGTGCCGACGGTCGACGGAGGCCGCGTACCGGCGTTTGAGATCATGACTGTTACGCCCGCGATCCGCAATATGATTCGGGATAACAAGGTCTATCAGATCGACGGCATTATCTACGGCTCGGCAACCGAGGATATGATCTCCATGGACAATAGTCTGCTGATGCTGTATCAGCAGGGAAAAATAACGAAGGAAACCGCGCTGTCCTATGCGACCAATGCGGATATGCTGGCCAGAAAGCTGCGGAGCTGAGCGGACGCCGCCATCACAAAGTTCCATAAGAATAGCAGGGCTGTATCCGGACTGTCAGGCAATATTTTTCCGAAAGACCCCAGGTATTTTCCCGGAAGATCCCAGGTGAACGAAGTTTCGTCAGCAGATGAGACGGGACTGCACGGGCGGGTGAATTGAGAGCGGCGACAGGACAGACAGTCACAGAAAAACAGTCACAGAACAATAGAACGGACATATGAATTTTGGTACAGAATAAGTTACGTGATGCAGAATCACGGGAAAACGGACAAACAGACATCGAATCAAAATCACGCGAGCTGGTGGAATCAGTAAAGCAGCACCACGAAGAGGCAGCAAAAAGGAGAAAACAGGAACGGCAGGATACGGATGAATCTCTGAAGGAGGTGAGGAAGGGTCTTGCCTGGAACAGGATGACCAACCGTCAGAAGGGTGTGACCTGCGTTCTTCTCGAGGCGCTCGGCTTTTCCATCATGTCGACGGCGATCAAGCTGACAGGAGAGAGGATCCCTGTCTTTGAGAAGGCACTGTTCAGAAATCTGGTCGCCATGATTTTTGCCTTCATTGTCATGAAAACCGGGCACGAGAGTTTCCGGCCGAAAAAAGGCAATCTGACAGGACTGTTCATGCGGTCCATCTTCGGGACGCTGGGTATCTTCTGCAATTTCTATGCATGCAGCGTGCTCCTTCTGGCGAATGCCAACATGCTGAACAAACTGGCGCCCTTTTTCTCCATTATCTTCTCGATCTTTCTGCTCCGTGAAAAGCCGCAGAAAGTGCAGATCCTCGGCGTCATCATCGCTTTTACCGGCATGCTGTGCATCGTGCAGCCCGGTGAGTTCGCCAGCGGCGATTTCGTTCCGTCGGTCATCGGCGCGCTCGGCGGCGCGTCCGCGGGCTTTGCCTATACATGGGTGCGGAAGCTGGGCCTTCACGGAGAAAACGGAACACTCATTGTGTTTTTCTTCTCGGTATTTTCCACGTTCGCCTGCCTGCCGCTCGCAATCATGAATTATGTACAGCCGACAGCCACGGAGCTGTGCTTCCTGGTGCTGACAGGACTCGGTGCGATGATGGGACAGGTTTTCGTCACCAAGGCCTACTATTACGCGCCGGCCCGCGAAATTTCTGTCTACGATTATACGCAGGTGATCTTCGCCGGCTTCTTCGGCTGGATCCTCTTCGGAGAGGTTCCCGATGCGCTCAGCGTGCTCGGCTATGTGCTGATCATCGGCGCCGGCGTCGGCATGTATCTCTACAACCGCCGCCATGCTCCGGCCAGCACATCGTAAGGAGTGCTGTATTAGGCTGTTGTGTACCAGTTACTTACGCTTTCACAATGGAAAATGCAGATGCCTCCGAATCCGCAGCCATCCGCAGGCGCCGGTTCTTAACGAGTCCGACCGAAGGGAGGAAGAGTTTAGAACCGCTGCGCCGAGGACGAGCGAGAGCGTGCTGCGGGTTGGAGGCATCTGCGATATACTCACAAATGAGTATATACAAGCACGACTTACGATTTTATAATCACTTTAGCATATGGAATGACGAAGGCGTCATCTGACTCTCAAAGTGTCGGATGACGCCTTTTTGCGTGGTTCATCACCGCACCGTCTTCAGAGACTGCAGGGTTGTGAAAACAGGACGGACGGCCGCGCGAAGTCACTTAAAAGGAGGCTCGTATGGAAGAGGAAAAGGTAACAGGTATTCCGGAAATTTACGGAAGTCTCGTCTTCAATGACAAGGTCATGCGGGAGAGACTTCCCAAGGATGTCTACAAAGCTGTTCATGAGACAGCCAAGAACGGTTCGCACCTGCAGCTGGATGTAGCGAATTCCGTGGCAGCCGTCATGAAGAACTGGGCGCTGGAAAAGGGCGCAACGCACTTTACCCACTGGTTCCAGCCGATGACCGGTCTTACAGCTGAAAAGCACGACAGCTTCATCTCCCCGACCGGCGACGGCGGTGTTATCATGGATTTCTCAGGCAAAGAGCTTGTCAAAGGTGAGCCGGATGCGTCCAGCTTCCCGTCCGGAGGACTCCGCGCTACATTCGAGGCAAGAGGATATACGGCATGGGATCCGTCTTCACCTGCCTTCATCAAGGACGGCACACTCTATATCCCGACAGCATTCTGCTCCTACGGCGGCGAGGCACTCGACAAGAAGACGCCTCTTCTCCGTTCCATGCAGGCCCTTTCAGACGCAGCAGTCAAGGTACTTCATGCGCTGGGCGATGAAAACGTAAAGCACGTAGATACGACGGTAGGTGCCGAGCAGGAGTACTTCCTCATCGACAAAGACCTGTATCTGAAGAGAAAAGATCTCCTGATGTGCGGACGCACTCTGATCGGCGCACCGGCACCGAAGGGACAGGAGATGGAGGATCATTACTTCGGCGTACTCAAACCCAAGGTAGCAGAGTACATGCATGATCTCGACAGGGAACTCTGGAAGCTCGGCGTTCCGGCGAAGACCAAGCACAACGAGGTTGCACCTTCTCAGCATGAGCTTGCTCCGATCTTCGAGACAGCCAATATCGCCGTTGATCACAACCAGCTCATGATGGAGATGATGAAGAAGGTAGCCGACAAGCATAATTATGCATGCCTGCTTCATGAGAAGCCTTTCGAGGGCATCAACGGGTCCGGTAAGCACAACAACTGGTCGATCATCACCGATACTGGCAAGAACCTGCTTGATCCGGGCAAGGATCCGCTTTCCAACACCGAATTCCTTGTATTCCTTATCGCTGTTATTTCCGCAGTGGATGAGTATGCAGATCTGCTCCGTGTATCCGTAGCAACGGCAGGAAACGATCACCGTCTGGGCGCCAACGAGGCACCGCCGGCTGTCATCTCTATTTTTGTAGGTGATGAGCTCGCAGAGGTACTCAAGGCCATCGACAGCGGCGATATCTCCCATATGAAGAAGATCTCCAAGGAAAAAATGGAGATGGGCGCCGATGTTCTTCCGCATATCACGAAGGACACCACCGACCGTAACAGAACGTCACCGTTTGCTTTTACAGGAAATAAGTTCGAGTTCCGTATGCCGGGATCTTCGCTCTCCATTGCGGACCCCAACATCGTACTCAACACAGCAGTTGCTGAGATGCTCACACGTATCGAGAAAGAGATCTCCGCAATCAGCGGTGATGACAAGGATGAGGCCATCCTCGCAATCCTGAAGAAGTACCTCGACGCTCACAAGAAGGTTCTCTTCAACGGCAACGGCTACACCGACGAGTGGATCGCAGAGGCTGAGAAGAGAGGACTGGACAACCTTCCGTCTCTTCCGGATGCTATGCCGAGACTGGTTTCTGAGAAGAGCATCCAGCTGTTCACCTCTCATGATGTATTCACGAAGAGCGAGCTGGAGTCCCGCTACGAGATCTTCCTTGAGAACTACAGCAAGACGATTCATATCGAATCGCTGACGATGCAGGAAATGGTACGCAAGGATTTCATTTCCGGTATGGTAAAATATGAGGACAAGCTGGTGAGTGAAAGACTTGCCAAGAAGAAACTGATTCCGGATCTGTCCGGCTCCCTTGAGGAGAAAATCATCTGCAAACTGGATAAGGCAGGGGCAAAAATACTTGACCAGCTCGAGTCCCTTGAGAAGGATACCGCTACAGCCGAGACAAAGGCCGACGGTCTTGAGGCGGCAAAGTATTATCATGAGACGATCCTCGAGGATATGGAAGCACTCAGAGCGACGGTTGATGCGACAGAGCTGCTGATACCGGAAGAATATCTCAGCTATCCGACTTACGGGGAGCTTCTCTTCTCTCTGAGATGAGTGTATGATAGGTAAGGTGTCACAGGTTATGACAGGGCCCCGTTTTCACGGGGCCCTTTGTTTACGCCGGCGTCAGATCACGTAATAAAAGCTGTGGAGGGCGTTATTTTCCACTGCACAGATGGGGAAATCCCTGTTTGACCGGAAAGTGGCAGCGTGTTGTGCCGACAGTGAAGGAGAAGCGCGTTTTGCGCGTCAGTACAGGAGTCAGGAGCGCTTTATGAACGAAACACAGAGAAGAAAAGAAAGAAATGACCGCGATTACGAGGCCCAGAAAAAACGTTACAAAGCCCTGAAGGAGGATCATGATTCCTGCGGAATAGGCGTAGTCGTCAATATCGACGGGCATGCGGATTTTTCCGTGATGGATGACGCTCTCCACATTGTGGAGAAGCTGGAGCACAGAGCCGGCAAGGATGCGACGGGGAAGGTCGGCGACGGCGTCGGCATTCTGATGCAGATCGGCCATAAATTTTTTAAGAAAGCTGCTAAAGAAGCCGGGCTTGATATCGGCGCCGCAGGGACATACGGCATCGGTATGTTTTTCTTCCCGCGGGACAATATGAAGCGGATGTTCGCCAAGCGGATGTTCCAGGTCATCGCCGAGAAGGAAGGCATTCCGGTGATCGGCTGGAGAAAGGTGCCGGTGCATGAGGAGATCCTGAGCGGCATCGCGAAGGACTCCATGCCGTACATCGAGCAGTGTTTTCTGAAGAAGCCCGATGATCTTGAAAAGGGACTGGATTTCGACCGCAGGCTGTATGTGCTGCGCCGTGAGTTCGAGCAGAGCTCTGACGATACCTACATCTGCTCTCTGTCCTCGCGCACGATCGTCTATAAGGGACTCCTGCTGGTGAAGCAGCTGCGGAGATTTTTCGACGATCTGCAGAGCACTGAATATGAGACGGCGATCGCCATCGTGCACTCCCGTTTCTCGACCAATACGACGCCCTCGTGGAACCGCGCGCATCCGTACCGGATGATCGCGCACAACGGCGAGATCAACACCATCCGCGGCAACATCGACCGTATGCTCGCCCGTGAGGAGACCATGACCTCGCCCGTACTGCAGGACGATATTGACAAGATCTTCCCTGTGATCAGCGCGAACAGCTCGGATTCCGCGATGCTCGACAACACGCTGGAATTCCTGTATATGAACGGTATGGACCTTCCGCTCGCGATGATGACGATCATCCCGGAGCCGTGGAAGCACAACCAGTTCATGAGCGAGGAGAAGAGGGATTTCTATCACTATTACGCAACGATGATGGAGCCGTGGGACGGACCGGCCGCCATTCTTTTTACAGACGGAGAGGTTGTCGGTGCAACGCTCGACCGGAACGGACTCCGCCCGTCGCGCTACTATGTGACCGATGACAACCGGCTCATTCTCTCCTCCGAGGTCGGTGTGCTTGACATCGCCCCGGAGCATATCGTGAGGAAATCGCGTCTCGAGCCCGGCAAGATCCTGCTTGTGGATACGAAGCAGAAGCGGATCATCGCCGACGACGAGTGCAAGAAATACTACGCGACACGGCAGCCGTACGGTGAGTGGCTGAGCCTTCACCTCGTACACCTGCATGACCTGAAGGTGCCGAACCACAAGGTGCCGTCGCACACGCAGGCTGAGCGTGACCGCCTGTACAAGGTATTCGGCTACACCTATGAGGATGTGAAGGACATCATTCTGCCGATGGCGGAGAACGGCATTGAGCCGACTGTATCGATGGGACATGACGTTCCGCTTGCCGTGCTCTCGAAGCAGCACCAGCTGCTTTTCAACTATTTCAAACAGCTGTTTGCACAGGTGACGAACCCGCCGTTTGACTCCCTCCGTGAAAAAATCATCACGGACACCACGGTCTACATCGGCTCCGACGGCAACCTGCTGCAGGAGAAGCCGTCCAACTGCACGATGCTCGAGGTGAACAATCCGATCCTCACGAGCGTCGACCTGATGAAGATCCGTGCCTTTGACAGCCCGGGCTTCCGCAGTGCGGACGTACCGCTTCTCTATTACAAAAATACATCGCTCGAGCGTGCGCTGGAGCAGCTGAATGTATCCGTTGACCGTGCGGTGGCCAACGGCAGCAACATCATCATTCTCACGGACAGGGGCGTGGATGAGAACCATCTGCCGATCCCTTCTCTGCTCGCCGTATCCTCCGTCGAGCAGCATCTGGTCCAGACAAAAAAGAGAACGGCTGTCTCGATCATTCTCGAGAGCGGCGAGCCGCGTGATGTGCATCAGATCGCGACGCTTCTCGGCTTCGGTGCGCGGGCGATCAACCCGTACCTCGCGGATGAGTGCATCGCGGAGCTGATCGACACGGGTATCCTGGACAAGGATTACCACACGGCTATTGACGATTACAACAATGCGCTGCTTGACGGCGTCGTAAAGATTGCCGCCAAGATGGGAATTTCCACGCTGCAGTCGTACCAGTCAGCGCGGATCTTTGAGGCCATCGGTCTCTCTGACGACGTGGTAGACAAATATTTCCCGGGAACCGAAAACCGTGTCGGCGGAATCGGCATTGATGAGATCGCCGAGGGCGTGACCTACCGTCATGACCATGCGTTTGATCCGATGGGCCTTGCGGTCGATACGTCGCTCGACAGTCCGGGCTTCCACTATCTCCGGTCCGGCTGCGACAAGGAAGACCACATGTACTCGCCGGAGACGATCATTGCGCTCCAGCGTGCCGTACAGAGCGGCAGTTATGAAAAATTCAAAGAGTATACGAAAATTGTGGACGATCCGGCGCATCCGCACACGCTGCGGAGCATGATGGGCTTTGTGACGGACCGCGAGCCGGTGCCGATCGATGAGGTCGAGCCGGTATCCGAGATCGTGAAGCGGTTCAAGACCGGGGCCATGAGCTATGGTTCGATTTCACAGGAGGCACACGAGACGCTGGCAGTCGCGATGAATACGCTCGGCGGCCGCTCCAATACCGGCGAGGGCGGTGAGGATCCCGCCCGCTACGGCACGATCCGCAATTCCGCGATCAAGCAGGTGGCGTCCGGCCGTTTCGGCGTGACGAGCGCCTACCTGAACAGCGCCAATGAGATCCAGATCAAGATGGCCCAGGGCGCAAAGCCCGGTGAGGGCGGCCATCTGCCGGGCAAGAAGGTTTATCCGTGGGTGGCGAAGACCCGTTTCTCAACACCTGGCGTATCGCTGATCTCGCCGCCGCCGCACCATGACATCTATTCCATCGAGGATCTGGCGCAGCTGATCTACGATCTGAAAAACGCCAACCGCCATGCGCGCATCTCCGTCAAGCTCGTCTCGGAGGCGGGCGTAGGCACGATCGCCTGCGGTGTGGCCAAGGCCGGTGCACAGGTCATCCTGATCTCCGGCTATGACGGCGGTACCGGTGCGGCGCCGGGAAGCTCCGTGCACAATGCCGGACTGCCGTGGGAACTCGGCATTTCGGAGGCACATCAGAGCCTCATTGAGAACGGCCTTCGTGACCGCGTCCGCATCGAGACCGACGGCAAGCTGATGAGCGGCCGTGATATCGCCATCGCCGCCCTGCTCGGCGCCGAGGAGTTCGGCTTTGCCACCGCTCCGCTGGTATGCATGGGCTGCATGATGATGCGCGTGTGCTCGAAGGATACCTGTCCGGAAGGCATTGCCACACAGAACGAGGAGCTCCGGAAGCGCTTCCACGGCAAGCCGGAGTACGTCATGAACTTTATGAAATTTATCGCTCAGGAGCTGCGTGAGATCATGGCATCTCTTGGTTTCCGCACGGTGGATGAGATGGTCGGCAGGACAGACTGCCTGACGGTACGCGAAAATCTCGTGACCGACAGGGCGAAGGAAGTCGATCTGTCCGCCATTCTCGATCCGAAGTATGCAAGAGCGGAGCATTCGCATTTTGATCCGGAGAAGGTTTATGACTTCCATCTGGAGAAGACGCCGGATGAGGCAAGGCTTCTGCCGGCATGTGCAGATCTGCTTCAGCCGGGCATAAGGCCTGCTGACATAGAAAAGCACGAGATCAATATCCGCGTATCCAGTACGGACCGTTCCTTCGGAACGATTCTGGGATCAGACATCACGAGAACCTGGGGTGGCGGTCTGCCGGATGACACGGTTGTGGTCAACTGCCAGGGCGGCGGCGGTCAGTCCTTCGGTGCCTTTATACCGAAGGGGCTCACGCTGCGTCTGGAGGGAGACGCCAACGACGGACTCGGCAAGGGCCTTTCCGGCGGAAAAATTATCGTCGTTCCGCCGAAGAAAGCGAAGTTCCGGGCGGATGAGAACATTATCGTCGGCAATGTGGCGCTCTACGGTGCGACACAGGGCCGTGCCTATATCTGCGGTGTGGCCGGCGAGCGCTTCTGCGTGAGAAATTCGGGTGCGATCGCCGTAGCGGAGGGCTGCGGTGACCACGGTCTGGAGTATATGACCGGCGGCCGCGCCGTCATCCTCGGACACACGGGCAAGAACTTTGCGGCCGGCATGTCCGGCGGCATCGCCTATGTGCTCGACCGCGATCACACGCTGTATCACCGGATGAACAGGGATATGGTGGCACTGCAGGAACTGCAGGACAAGTACGATATCTCCGAGCTCCGCGAGATCCTTGCGGATTACGAGAAGGAGACCCATTCGGCGCTGGCTGCGGAGATCCTCGGCGACTTCGACAACTGCGTAAAGGATTTCAAGAAGATCGTTCCCAACGACTACGCGCATATGCTCGCCGCCATCGGCAAGTACGAGAAGCAGGGCATCTCACATGACAATGCCATGCTTGAGGCATTCGAGGAGGTAACTGCATAATGGGGAAGCCAACTGGATTTCTGGAATACGAGAGAGTAGACAATACGGTCATGCCCCCGGAAGAGCGAATCCGTAACTTCAACGAATTCCGCCGTCCGGTGGATATCGGAGAGAGAAGACAGCAGGCGGCCAGATGCATGAACTGCGGCGTGCCGTTCTGTCAGTCAGCCATGAAGCTTTCGGGTATGGTGACGGGCTGCCCGCTGCATAACCTGATCCCGGAGTGGAATGACCAGATTTACCGCGGACATCTGCAGCATGCTTTTTCACGGCTGTACCGCACCAGTGATTTTCCGGAGTTCACGGGTCGTGTGTGCCCGGCACTCTGTGAAAAGGCCTGCATGAACGGTGAATTCGGCGATCCCGTCACCATTCATGAGAATGAGCTGTTTCTCATTGAGACAGCCTTTGAAAAGGGTTATATTAAGCCGCAGATCCCTGAGGTCAGGAGCGGCAAAAAGGTGGCCGTCGTCGGCAGCGGTCCTTCGGGACTGGCAGTGGCGGATGTACTCAACCACCGCGGACATTCGGTGACCGTGTATGAGCGGGAGGACAGGATCGGCGGCCTTCTGATGTACGGCATCCCGAATATGAAGCTGGACAAGCGGGTCGTCGCACGCCGTAAAAAACTGATGGAAGAAGAAGGCGTGGAATTCCGCACGGGCGTCAATGTCGGTACGGACATTTCGGCCGATGAACTGAAGGCGCAGTATGATGCCGTTGTGCTCTGCTGTGGCGCGAAGCAGCCGAGAAAACTCGATGCGGCGGACCCGGAGACAGACAAAGGCGTTGTCTATGCCGTTGATTTTCTCACGGAGACGACGAAGGCCGTGTTGCAGACAAAAAACAGGACCGTGCAGGAGCTGATGGATGCGCATAAGAAGGACAGGCAGTTCTTGTCTGCCGCGGGAAAGCACGTTGTCGTCGTAGGCGGCGGTGATACGGGCAATGACTGTATCGGCACCTGTGTGCGCGAGGGGTGTGCCTCCATTACAGCGCTGGAGATGATGCCGGAACCTCCTGTGGAGAGGGCAGCCTCCAATCCCTGGCCGGAGTGGCCGAAGGTGAAGAAGACCGATTACGGCCATGAGGAAGCCATCGCGGTATTCGGCAAAGATCCCCGTGTCTATGAGACGACGGTGAAGAAACTGATCCGCGACAAACGGGGCGCACTGAAAAAAATAGAGACGGTTCAGGTGAAATTTGAAAACCGGAAGATGGTTGAGGTAGAGGGCACGGAGAAGACAATCCCCTGTGATCTGCTGATCATCGCCGCAGGTTTCACCGGCTGTCAGTCCTACGTGCCGGAGGCCTTCGGCACACCACTCACCGGACGCCACACGATGGCAACGGCTGAAGATTCCTATTTCACCGGCGTGGACGGTGTATTCACGGCAGGTGACATGCACCGCGGTCAGTCGCTGGTCGTCTGGGCGGTCGCAGAGGGCCGTGCCTGTGCGGCAGAGGTGGATCAGACACTGATGGGATACACGAATCTGCACCGGCAGTGATAATATGATAACAGTGTCAAAAGTCATCACCCACGTTGCACTTGTGCAAAAGTGGGTGAATGACTTATTGACACTGTTATCATACTTATGACACCTATATCATAATATAACTGAAGAAGGAAAATAATAATGCTACTTGAAAATAAGTATTTTATTTTCGATAATTTTCCTTAAAATGAGCTTATGCAGTTGAGGCGACGGCGCCGAGGGATAACTTCCCCCGGCGCTTTTTCTGTTCTCCGGGAAAGTGTAAAAGGCTTGCAGGCCAGGTGCAGCGGAACGGAAGAAACAGGGGAAGGAGAGACGACAGATGAAATTTGATCTTACGACTGTTGTTTGGGTTCTGCTCTGCGCAGCACTGGTATACTTCATGCAGGCCGGCTTTGCGCTCTGCGAATCCGGACTGACAAGAGCAAAAAATACCGGCAACATCCTCATGAAAAACATGATGGATTTCTGCATCGGTACGCCCTGCTTCTGGCTGATCGGCTTCAGCCTGATGTTTAACGGCGGACTCGGCGGCGTCATCGGTACACCGGATCTGCTGATCCGCGGAAGCTATACGGCTTCCAACAGCGTGGTTCCGCAGAACATGCCGCTGTGGTGCTTCGTTATTTTTGAAACGGTGTTCTGCGCGACGGCAGCCACGATCGTTTCCGGATCCATGGCTGAGCGCACAAACTTCAAGGCGTACTGCGTATATTCAGCTGTGATTTCCC
>Ga0256406_1004985_pt1 | contig 14635 bp, 10 predicted proteins | sample RumenRJG_03DNA_FD_185986 | JGI IMG/M metagenome (GOLD analysis project Ga0256406, IMG submission 185986) | Bovine rumen microbial communities from Lethbridge, Alberta, Canada - RJG_03 | ecosystem: Host-associated > Mammals > Digestive system > Stomach > Rumen | place: Canada: Alberta | collected... | reverse complement strand
AAAATTTTCAATTATATTTTTTATAGTTATGAATTTCTAATCTACTTTAATTTTCTTTGCTACTATTTTCATGTCAACAACATTCATTGACGTTTGTCTTTCAATTTCTTTTATGCATCTTTCTTTAAAAGACTTCATTTCTGCCAAAATATTTATTCCAAATTTTACTTCAACTTCAACATATATTGTTGGACCCATGTCACTTTTGTTTACTCTAACTCTTAATACTTTTTCAATTGAAGTTGTTTTTGTTGCTAAATATTCAATTATTTCTTTAAAGACTGAGTCTGAAATTGTAAATTTTCCAATATAGCTAAATGTTGGTCTTATAATTGATTTTTCTTCAACATAAGGCATGTTATCATTACTTGTTTGAAAAATCTGTAATGGATCTAATAAAAATCCAGAAAAATCTTTTTTTATTTCGAATGTTGGCACTGGAATAACATGCTTTCCTTCATTTACTCTAATTCTTCTCGCATTTTCGATTTCTTCTTCTGTTGCAACATCTGTGATATATATTGTTTTTGTTATTTCTGGTAAATCAAGATTATTTGCAATTTTTTTAACCATATCATCTGATGTTCCAAGTATTAAAATTGAATCAGGTTTTATTTTTTTCAATTCCTTTATCATATTTGTTCTTTGTGGTTCTTCAATAAATAATGCTTTTCTGACTGTTTCAATTTTTGTTGATGCTTTCTTTGCAGAATTTCCATAAACAACATCACTTTTATTTACTAAAATTCCATCATCAATTATATATGAAATTTTATAATCACTTGCAACTTTCTGGGCTCTAAAACTTTTTCCAGTTCCAGATGGTCCAACAAAAGCGTAAACTTTTGTATCCTCTAACATACTAAAACCTCTTTATATTACATGATATTAATTTACTAGCTAATGTCCTACTTAAATGTTATGGCATTTTAAAAATCATTAACTAATGTTTTTATTTATTTCTTCTCTTTTTACATCTCTTGTATGTTCAATTTTATTCCAAGATGTGTCTTGCTTAAATATAATAAATAACATGATCTTATTTTTAAATCATTAACTAATGTTTTTATTTTATTTCTTCTATTTTTACATCTCTTGTATGTTCAATTTTATCCCAAGATGTGTCTTGCTTAAATAAACACTTGAAATTAATTAATAGCCAACTTCCTAAAAACAATGGATACATTAGTAATCCTTTCCACATTTTCTTGATTGGTCTTTTATCCATTATCATTATTAGTATTCCAGCGAATATTGGTAGGACAAAAGTTGGTATTACATATTTAAAAATGTTAATTACGTAATCTGCTGTTGTCATTCCTTTTGACAAATATTGAATTGAGTTTATAACTAAAAGCAAAATTGAGATTATAAACATTGGTATACTTCCAATCATGTACAAAAGTCCATCAAAGTTTACTAATGTTTTTTTCTCATTTGATGATTTTGCAAGTGGAACTGTGTATTCAACTAAACATTGAATATGTCCTACTGTCCATCTTGAACGTTGCTTCCAAGATGGTTTAAATTCTACTGGTTCCTCATCATAGCAAATCGCATCTTTTGCCCATCCTAGTTTTCTTCCTTCAATAATGTTTTTTAGTGAAAACTCAATATCCTCTGTAAGTGTATTTGTGTCCCATCCAGTATCTTTTATAACATCAAATTTTACCATAAAACCTGTACCATTCATTAAAGGTGAAAGCCCTGCATTGTATCTTGCTAGATGATAAAATCTATTCATCATCCAATAGAATATTGCATATCCTGATGAAATCCAACTATCAGTTGGATTTTTTATGTCTCTATATCCTTGAACAACTTCTTCGCCTTGGCATAAGTGTTTATTCATTACTTTTAAAAATTCTTTATCAACAATGTTATCTGAATCAAATACACAAAATGCGTCATATGGAATCGGTTTTTTCTTTATTACTGTTGCTAAATATTCTTGAAGAGCATAACCTTTTGTTCTTTTGCTCTTATCTTCTGTTGTCCTTACATAAACATTAGCTCCATTATCTGTTGCTATTTTTGCAGTGTTATCTTTGCAGTTATCAGCAATAACAACAATATCATATAAGTCTTTTGGATAATCTTGCTCCTTCAAACTATTTATTAAATTTCCTATTACCTGCTCTTCATCATGTGCAGGTAATATAATTAAAAATTTGTGATTTTTATTTACAACAAGTGGTTTTTCCTTCAATTTTACAAATGCGAACATACTTACTATTAATTCATATAAATAGTATATTGTTATAATCCAAATTATTGCTTGTTGTAAGAAATATAAAAATTGCATTTTATTATTCCTCTCTATACTTTATTAATTAAATTTTAAGTCTTGTATTTATAGCAACTAATTTATAATTTAGTTTTTAAAAATTATTGATTTTCAACTGATTCTAGGTCTTTCATGTTTAAATCAATTTTTCCTTGATTATCAATGTTTGAAACTTTAACTCTTACTTCATCTCCAACATTTAGCACATCTTCTACTTTTTCAACACGCTTATTTGATATTTTTGAAATATGAAGTAATCCTTCTTTTCCACCACCTAAATCAATGAAAGCTCCAAATGGCATAATTTTTGTTACAGTTCCTTCATAAATTTTTCCGACTTCGATTTCTCTTGTAATATCTTCTATAATTTTTAATGCTTTCTTAGCATTTTCTATATCCTGACTGTAAATGAACACATTTCCATCTTCTTCGATATCAATTTTTACACCAGTTTCATCAATAATTTTGTTAATTGTTTTTCCACCAGCTCCAATAACGTCTTTAATTTTTTCAGTATCTATTTTTGTAGTAACAATTTTAGGTGCATATTTTGATACTTCTTTTCTAGGCTCTGGAATAGCTTTTAAAATAACATTATCAATTATATAATCTCTTGCAATTTTTGTTCTTTCAAATGCCTCTTTAATAATATCATATGTTAGTCCATCGATTTTTATATCAACCTGAATAGCTGTGATACCATCTTTTGTTCCACCTACTTTGAAATCCATATCACCAAAGAAATCTTCGATATCTTGGATATCTGTTAGAACTATATGTTTACTTGGATCATTTGGATCTGTGATTAGTCCAGATGAAATTCCTGCAACTGGCTTTTTAATAGGAACACCAGCGTCCATTAATGCAAGTGTACTTCCACAAATACTAGCTTGTGATGTTGAACCATTTGATTCAAGAACTTCTGAAACACATCTAATCGTATATGGGAATTCTTCTTCTGATGGAATTACTGGCTCAAGTGCTCTTTCAGCTAAAGCTCCATGTCCAATCTCTCTACGTCCTGGTCCTTTTGATGGCTTTGCCTCTCCAACACTGTATCCAGGGAAATTGTATTGATGCATATATCTCTTTGAAGTTTCTTCATCAATTCCATCAAGTAATTGTTCATCTTGTTTTGTTCCAAGAGTGGCTATTGTTAATACTTGTGTTTGACCTCTTGAGAATAACCCACTACCATGAACTCTAGGTAATAAATGTACTTCGGCTGATAATGGCCTTACCTCATCAATTGCTCTTCCATCTGGTCTTTTATGTTCTGTTAGAATCATTTTTCTAACACACTTTTTCTCCAAATCATGGATAGATTGAGCAATATCAAATGCATGTTCCTCCTCAGCATCTTCACCATACATTTCAACTGCAATTTCTTTTATTTTTTCTGATACTTTGTCAACATTATTATTTCTAATTTCCTTATCAGTACTTTGTACAGCTTGATACATTTCATCTTCAAGTCTTTTGCATACCTCATCATAAAATTCCGGTGTAATTGAAAATGATTTGTATTCAAATTTTGGTTTTCCAATTTCAGCTTTAATTTCTGAAATAAATTTGCATATTTTTTTAATTTCAACATGAGCTTCTTTAATTGCCTCAAGCATTACGTCATTTGGAATTTCATCGGCTCCTGCTTCAATCATTGTTATCTTTTCTTCTGTTCCTGCAACTGTTAGTCTTAATCTGCTTTTTTTACTTTGCTCTGCATCTGGATTAATAACTATTTTGTCATCAACATATCCCACTTGAACTGCTGATGTTGGTCCTCCCCATGGAATATCTGAAATAGAAAGTGCTGCTGACGTACCAATATTAGCACAAACTTCTGGTGAGCAATCATAATCAACTGATAGAACTGTGTTTGTTACACAAACGTCATTTCTAAAATCAGCTGGGAATAAAGGTCTAATTGGTCTGTCAATTGCTCTTGATACCAATATTGCCTTATCAGATGGTTTGCCCTCTCTTCTGTTAAAACTTCCTGGAATTTTTCCAACTGCATATAATTTTTCTTCATAATTTACTGAAAGTGGGAAAAAATCAACTCCATCTTGTGGTTCCTTTGATGCTGCAACATTTGTCATTACAACAGTATCTCCATATCTTACGGTTACACTTCCATTTGCTTGATTCGCAAATTTTCCTGTTTCAATTGTTAGCTTTCTTCCAGCTAACTCAGTTTCATAAACTTTAAACATCTTTACCTCCTAAGGCATAATCGATTTAGAAGTAACCTCTATAATATATTAATTTTTAAATACTAATACATTATTAATTTTTAAACCCAATACATTATTAATTTTTAAACCCAATACATTATTAATTTTTAAATACTAATACGTTATTAATTTTTAAACACTAATACGTCATTAATTTTTAAACACTAATACATTATTAATTTTAAAAAAACTAATACATTATACAAGCTACTTAATTAAATCAATTATGCAAATTAATACAGTTTATATTGTACTATATTTTCGTATCTTTTGCAAGCAAAAAAAAATATAGATGGTACAATATTTTTTACTTCTCTTGTATTTGGAATTTACTTTTTTCTTCTGGAAGTTACTTTTACAACTTACCAATATTTTTTACTTAAATATTGGTTTTAATCTGTCATTTAATCTTACAACTTAAATTTCATTTTTACACTTGACGAATATTGATAGTGAATCAAATATAAATATAAATGTAAATACAAATATCAATGTCATTCATTTCATTTAGTCTTACATCTCGCATTTACTTTTTTTCGCCTGCCGTCATATTTGCCTGCCGTCATAAAAATTACACAAAAATAGAGCTCTGTAATATTGAGTATTCAATAATTACAAAGCTTCTAATTTTTGGTGCCTCGAACTGGAGTCGGACCAGTGACACAGGGATTTTCAGTCCCCTGCTCTACCACCTGAGCTATCGAGGCATACATAAAAAAATGGCGACCTGGATCGGGCTCGAACCGACGACCTCTAGCGTGACAGGCTAGCGTTCTAAACCAACTGAACTACCAGGCCAAAACATAAATGGTGGTCGCTATAGGGCTCGAACCTATGACCCCCTGCTTGTAAGGCAGGTGCTCTAGCCAACTGAGCTAAGCGACCATAAATTTTGTTGACTTTCTTAGTATACTAAATTATTGAAAGAAAGTCAACAGTTATTTTGAATTTTTTTTAATTTTTTTATAATTATTTATTTTGAAGTATTTCCAATGCTTTTTTTAGTTGAGTGTCATTCTCTGTATCAATTTTTCCTGTATATGTATAATCGTCAACTACAACATCAGGAGTAATTCCTATTTTGTTAATTGCCTTATGGTTTGGTGTAAAATATTCGTCTGTAGTCAATTTTAATCCGCTTCCATCTGTTAATTGCAATACTGATTGAATTACACCTTTTCCATATGTTTTTGTTCCAACTATTGTTGCATTTTGTACATCATCTTGTAAAATTCCAGCAAGTATTTCAGACGCACTTGCACTGTCTTGATTTACAAGTAAAACTACATTCATATCTATTGTTTTATTTTCCTTTGATTTTGTAACTATTTCATGTGATTTACTATCTCTTTGTATTAACAATGTTTGGTTCTTATCTGTAAATAGATCACCAATTTGCGTAGCTTGGTCAACAACTCCGCCACCATTGTTTCTAACATCAACAATCAATGATTTTATACCTTTATTTTTCAATTCGTTAAATTGATTTTTAAATTGCTCTGCAACATTTCCTTCAAAACTCTGAATATAAATATATCCAACATTGTTATCTAAAATTTGAGAACTAACATTAATTACCTCAATTTTTCTTCTTGTTATTTCATAATCTTTTTCTGTTTCATCTCTTTTTATTGTTATTTTAACTTTTGTTCCTTCCTTACCTTTAATTGCTTTTGGAACTTCATCAAAATCTGCAGCAGACACATCCTTTCCTTCAACCTTAGTAATATAATCACCTTCTTTTAACCCTGCTTCTTCTGCTGGAGTATTAGGAATTACTGAATATATTTTTATTAAATTTTTTTCTTGGTCTACTGTCATATATACACCAATTCCACAATAATTACCTGTTGTCTCTTCCATAAGTGCTTTCATTTCATCAGCTGTATAATATTGTGAATATATATCTCCTAATCCTGCAACATATCCTTTTATAGCGTATTCATCAAGTTCATTTTCATCAACCTCATTACCAACATATTCAGAATCGATTTCTTGTTTAATTAAATCTAATTTTGCTTGTAATTTATTATAATTTCCACCTTTGTTTGATATAGTGTAATTATTATAACCATTTGCATATAATATAATGCACATAATTATTATTGTAACAAGAACCGTTATAATTATTGTAAATATTGTATTAAAAATTTGATTTGAAGATTTTGTTTTTTTCATTTTTATATCCTTACATATTTATTTAAGTTTTTCTGGATTTACTTATAAACCATAGTTAACCTATTTTCTCATCAATTTGCAATTTTTTTGCTTTATTTTCTATTTAATTTTTATTCTTTATTTATTTCATAATCTTTTCGTTTAACTTTTGTACTTTTTTAATTTATTTGCATGTTTCTTTTTTTCTGATTATTTTTTGTTTATTATTTTTATTCAGTATCCATTGTATTGCCGATTCCATTTGTACTGTCAGAAGAAGATAAGTACTTTTTAGGATCTACTGCAACCCCATTCTCTCTAACCTCAAAATGTACATGAGGTCCTGTTGAATTTCCAGTTGTTCCAAGTTCCATAATTACATCACCTTTTTTTACTGTATCTCCAACATTTTTTAATAACTTATTTCCATGTCCATATAATGTAATTATTTTAACTCCATTTTCATCAAGTCCATGGTCAATCATTACCATATTACCATAGCCACCCTGATTATAGTTAGAATAAATAATTACTCCATCTGCTGCTGCATATATAGGATCTCCTATTTTTACTCCTCCTCCAATATCAATACCTTTATGTAATTTCATAATTCCATATATAGGATGAAGTCTTGTGCCAAAAGGAGAAGTTATGTATGCACTTTGTATAGTAGGCCATTGCATTATTCCACCGGCATATCTTAATTCATAAGTTGATGAACTTATTTGATATTGTATCAAATTATTAATTTCTTCTTGTTGTTTTTTATATGCATCAATTTGTGATAACAATTCTTTTTGGCTGTCATCCAAACTTGCTTTTTCATTTTCTAGTATTATTTTAGTGTTTGTTAAAATTATAGTTTGACTTTCAGCATCATCTTTAATAGATTTTAGTTGTTCTTTTTTTTCTTTTAATTCATTAGTATTTTTTGTAATTCTCTGCTTTTCCGCATATAATTCATTTATTTCTTTTGAATCATAGGAAATAATACTATCAACAACGTAATATTTTGATAATAATTCTATGATACTTTTTGACCCAAGTATTACATCTAAATATTTTCCATTGCCTTTTTTATACAAAGAGACCAATCTCTTTTGTAAAGCTTTATACCTTCTATCATATTTTTCCTGTGCAACTTTAAGTTCATTTTCAGAGTTTGTAACTTGCTCCTGTAAACTAATGTAATTTTTCTTTGCCTCTTCAAGTTTTTGACTATACTCTGAAATTTGATCTTCAATTTTTTGAATATTAAGCATTTTGCTTGATAATTCACCTTCAACATAAATTAATTCATCATTTGCTTTCGATAGTTCACTGCTTACTTGGTCTTGTTGCTCCTTTAATGTCATTGGTTTTACTTCATTTGCTTGATTAGTATTATTAATTTCATTTTCTTCTGCAAAAGAAGATAAAGAAAGACTAAAAATAGCAACAAGAATAACTATTAAGCTTATAACTTTTTGTATTTTTCTTCTATGCATTTTAGCCTCTCTTTCTTTATTATATAATATTTAACTACATTCCTAAATATGATGCTGGATTTACATATGTACCATTTACTAATACACTAAAGTGTAAATGATTTCCTGTTGAATTACCTGTAGATCCAACCTTAGCAATGACATCTCCTGTTTTTACGCTTTGTCCTACTGAGCAACATATTGAGCTAGCATGACCATATAATGTAACAATTCCACCACCATGATCAATCATTACACAATTTCCATAACCGCCTCTAGATGAAGCAAGAATTACCTCACCACTTGCTGCTGCTATAATGTTTGAACCATATGGAGCTGCCATATCAATTCCTTTATGATTTGTTGATCCAATTCCATGTGTTTCTGCTGCACTTCTATATCCAAAATAATTTGAAATACGTGTATATGAAGGACATGGCCAAGTAAACTTACCACCTGTATATATTTTAGCAGAAGATGATTTACTTTTACTCGATGATTTCTTAGTAGCGGCTTTAGCAATTGCAGCTAATTGATTATTAACTTCTCTAATTTGTTCATTGTATGTATCAATTTCTTTTTGAGTTTTTTGTTCACTTTCAGATAACTGTGCAACTTTTTCTTGTTTTTCAACTTTTTTTGCACTTAAACTCGACTGCTCTGTATCAAGTATTTTCTTTTTAGAATCTACTTCTGTTTTATTATTTTCAAGTTCTTGTTTTTTACCTTCAAGGTTGGTTTTTTCGCTCTTGATACTATCAATTAAATTTATATCAGCTTTTGCTATGTCATCAACAGCATCATATGTAACAATCATATCAATAGTACTTGATGAACCAAGTAAAACATTAATATAAGATGTTCCTCCTGTTTTGTACATTGATACCAGTCTCTTTTTTAGTAATTCCTGTTTTTTTTCAACTTCTTTTTCTTTTTCTTCAATTTCTTTTTCATTTTCAGATATTTTGTCATTCAAATCGTCAATTTCATTTTGCAAATCATCAATTTTATCGCTCAATTCACTAATATTGTCGTTGATTTTGCTAATATCATTTGTAGTAGTAGCTTTTTCGTTCTTAATATCATTAAGAGTATTTTGCGCATCTGTCTTTTTTTGATTAAGATCATTTTTAGTTGCATTTAACTGACTAGAAGTAGCGGCATAAGTAAAATTAATGCCCAAAACAAATACTATGATTATAGTAAATAGTGTTCTTTTAAAGTTTTTCATTAGTCCTCCTACTTTTTTTATCCAAAGTTACTTTAAAGTTTTATTTCCAGTATCTCTCATATAGGCTTTCATCTCAAAGACAAGTCACCGAGAATTTCAGCCTTATTTCTTAAACAGTGTTTAATAATTTTTAACCTATATTATTGTTAAATTTATACTTTCAAATATTTATTCATCGAAATAACACTTCCAAGTGTACCTATTCCAATTCCTAATATTAAATAAACAATTAACACCTTTGCAAATAATGCTTGGAATGTATAAAGTGAAATTGATATTGATCTCATAACTGCTGATGACATTATTTGTGATAATACACCATTATATGCAAATCCAATAAGTATTAAAGTTATAAGTGCTGAGATTATACCTATTATAATACCTTCTACAATAAATGGTCCCCTTATAAAACCATTAGTTGCACCTACATATTTCATAATCGATATTTCTCTTCTTCTTGCATATACTGTTAACTTAATTGTATATGAAATAATAAATATTGAAATTGCAACAAGTATTAACAATAAAACTAATGTGACAATTTGAATTGTTCTCGCTAGTGTTGCAAGTTTTGCAATTACATCATTATCTGTTGACAAATCATCAACATTATCAAGTTGTTTTATTTTTTCTTGAACCTCTGCATTTTTGCTTAAATCAGTTAGTGTTACAAAATATGATGCTGGAAATGGATTATCCTCATCATATCCTGCAAGTAGGTCCTCAGAATCAGAGCTCCCTACAATCCAAGATTTAACAGTAGCTAGTGCTTCAGCTTTTGAAACAAAAGTAACAGTATTAACACCATCAATTGATTGAATATCAACTTTTAATTTTTCAATTTCTGAATCAGTAGCTCCTTCTTTAATCATGACTCTTATTCCTTGTTCACTTTCAAGTTGGCTCATAGCAAAGTTAATATTTTCGCCAATAAGATAAAAAATTCCAAACATAAACATAGTTGCACACATTATAATTATTGAAGCACTTGTCATTTTCTTTTGCTTAAAGACACTTTTTATTCCTTCTGATATTAAATATCCTAAACTATTAAATTTCACTATCGTACCCACCTTTTTCATCCCTGATTATATTTCCGTTTTCAATTCTAATAACTCTCTTGTTCATTTTGTCAACAATTTCTTTTGCATGTGTTGCAACAAGTACTGTAGTACCTCGTAAATTAATTTCATTTAACAATTCCATAATATCCCATGCAGTATTGGGATCAAGGTTTCCAGTAGGCTCATCAGCAATAAGCATTGATGGATTATTAACAATTGCCCTTGCTAATGCAACCCTTTGTTGTTCACCACCAGAAAGTTCATTAGGAAATTTTTTAGCTTTATCAGCAAGTCCAACTTGTGACAATACCATTGGAACTTGTCTTTTTATGTGTCTTGGAGTTGCTTTTACAACATGCATAGCAAACGCAACATTATCATAAACATTCCTATCAGGAAGCAATCTAAAGTCCTGGAAAACTATTCCCATGCTTCTACGTAAATATGGAATTTTATTTGGTTTAAGATTAGTTGTATCCTTACCGTTTATTATTATTTTACCAGATGTTGGATTTTCTTCCTTTAGAATCATTTTTATAATTGTAGATTTTCCTGATGCAGTTTTTCCTATTAAAAAAGCAAATTCACCTTTCTCTATATTAAAATTAGCATTATGTATTATTTCTGTACCATTACTATATGCCTTGCATACATTTTTAAATTCGATCATTGAAATACCCTTCCTAGTTTTACAAAATGTATTAATAAATAATTGTATTCGGCATAATCATATCAATATTTATAAATATTTTCAAGCAAAATACATAAATTTTATGTTACATTTTAGTAATATTTGTAATGTAAATTTATAAAATGTAAATCACTTTTTTATATAAAGAAAATAACCAGAACCATCACAATTCATTATTATTTCATATTCTTCTTTTGTTTTTCCAATTTTTATTTGGTTTAAATCATTATTGCATTTTATTTCACTCTCACACTTATCACACTCATTACACTCATCACTCTCATCACTTTCATCACATCCATCACACTCATCATATTCATCACATTCATCACATTTATCACATTCATCGCTTTCATCCCATTTATCGCTTTCATCTCTCTCATCAGATTCATCAATATATGATTTTATAATTTCATCAATTATAGAATCATCATTATTATCATTTGAATTACTAAAATCTTTAAAATGATTACTCATATTAAATCCTCTCTTTTAAACAAAATTAAAGAAATATATTACGAACTCGTGTTTGTATTATATTTCTTTAAAACCCCTGTGTCAATACAAAATCAAATAAAATTCATCGACAAATTTCGACATATTATATAAAACAATTAAATTACAACTTCATTAATTTTTCCAAAATTTGTATTGCATTTGTAGCAGCACCCTTCCTAATATTGTCAGCAACTACCCACATATTAATTCCATATTTTACACTATTATCTCTTCTAATTCTTCCCACATAAATATCATTTGTTCCTGTTGTATTTGTTGATAATGGATATCTTTCATTTTTAATATCATCTATGACCTTTATACCTTTCGCATTTTTTAATAATTTAATAAGTTCTTCAATATCGAAATTATTTTTAAATTCAACATTTATGCTTTCTGCGTGTGAATTAAATATTGGAACTCTTGCACAAGTGGCAGTAACATTCAAATCAGGATTTTTTAAAATTTTTCTAGTTTCATTTATCATTTTCATTTCTTCTTTTGAATATCCGTTATCCATAAAAATATCTATTTGTGGTAAAACATTATTAAAAATCGGATATTTAAATTTTTTCAAATCATATTTTGTAGCAACTTTTTCATTTATTCTCGCCTTTTCATACCAATTATTTTTATAATAATCTTCAATTCCATTTTCTAAATCCTCTATTCCATATCTTCCTGCTCCTGAAACTGCTTGATATGTTGAATAAACTATCCTTTTTATTTTGTAATTATCATCAAGTATTTTCAATGGTACAACAGCCTGAATAGTCGAGCAATTAGGATTTGCAATAATTCCATTATGATTTTTAATATCTTCTGGATTAACCTCTGGAACAACAAGTGGAACATCATTATCCATTCTAAAAGCACTACTATTATCAATTACAATAGTACCTTTGCTTACAGCAATTGGTGAAAATTTTATTGAAGTTTCTGCTCCTGCTGAAAAAATCGCATAATCAATTTTTTTGTTGAATGAGTTTTCTTTTAATTCTTTTATTTTATAATATTTATTCATAAACATAATTTTTTGTCCAGCAGATTTTTTTGACGCAAATAAAATATATTCAATATTATTAATATTTTCTTCCTCTAGTACTTTTAAAATAGTTCTCCCAACAACCCCTGTCGCTCCAACAATCGCGACTATTTTCTTTTTCATTTTTCTCCACCTCCATTAATATAAAATATGATTTAATGGCTGTAGGAGTTCACCTATTATTTGATAAAAAAATAAAAGCATAGAATTAATGAATTGTAACTTTAAAGGTTATTAAATTCTATACTTTTATTTATAAATTTTATATTAACAATATTAATATTAAATTAATCATTTGTTCCTAATATATTTGACGCCATTGTTCTTCCTGATATAGTATTGCTTTGTGTTTGTTCATTAGTGTCATTTGAAGATAAAATCGTTCTTGTTTCATTACTAATTGAGTTTTCATCAATAGTAGAATTTTCAGAAATTAGTGTACTATTTTCATTTACAAGATTTTCGTTCGTTGTTTTATTTGTTTTTGTTATTTTCTTTATTTGAGTCAACATATCTATAACATCAATATTAACATCTGAATCAATAGTTGTATCATTAACAGTTAATACAAACTGGAACAATAATTTGTCCTCTGGTAATATTACAAAATAATATCTTGAACAATTTTGTGCTCCAATAACATCAACATATGCATAATATCCTAAATTCTTAGCAATAAATGTGCTATTAGGAGATTCAACTTGCATATTTTGTGAAGCTGCTTGATTTGTAAAACTTGTAACTAACATTTCAAGTGTTGATGCTCTTTGTGCGTCCTCAGAAAAGTTCGTCTTTAATGATGTCTCTGGATATTTTGTTGCATATTTTAAAGTATATGGTCCACAGACTAATGAATCAGAATCTTTTTTATATTCCCATTTTGAAGCATCATATTCAATTTCATATTGGTTATCAATAGTGTATGATTCTAATTGTACTTGTTCATCTACTTCATTTTGTTGAACATTGTTTGTAGTATTTGCTTGTGGAATATTTTTTTGAGATGATGCTACAACATTAATCATTTCTGTACATACTATACTTAAAACAATATATATAATTAAAGCTCCAATTGATGTTCCACCTTTTTTTCTAGCAATATCAATTAGTTGGTTATTATCATTTGTTTCTTGTTTATATTTATTTAATTTTCCTTTTACAAATCTTCTATATAGTGGATAGAAACCAAATCCCAATCCAAAGAACATAATTGCATAGCAAATTGCTTCAACAACTCCCATTATAACACTTTGCGTAAATATACCAATTGCCATTAAAATCATTGTTATAATAAGAATGACTGTACCTAAACCATACATTTTTCTAAAATACAAATACATTCCACCAACAAATGCAGCAGCAAAATTAAACTTCCTTGAATGAGCTTTTTCATATATATCGCCCATCCATGTTTTTACAAACTCTAAGTTATAATCAGCACTATTTTGTGCATTGTTTTGTCCAAAGCTATAATTCATATTAGTATTTTGGAAATTATTTCCATTGTTGATTTCATTATTTATATTACCATTTGTCATTGGATTATTCATATCTTGATAATTTTGTCCATTAAGTCCATTCATATTTTGGTAATTTTGTTGCCCAACCATTCCATTCATATTCTGATAATTTGGTTGTCCATAAACTCCATTTGCATTTTGAGAATTCAACCCATTGTTCATATCTTGCATTACAGCTTGGTCTGAAAATGTGTTAAATTGTTCATTATTATAGTTTTGTTGATCTCCTACATTTGAATTATCAAATCCTTGATCAGAATATACAGATTGCCCTTGATTTTGAATATTATCACCAGAAAAATTTTGCATTTTTGGTAATGGCTCATTTTCAGGTTTTTTTTCAAAACTTCCAATTCCCGGCATCATATTTTGTGAATTTTCAGCATTTTGATTTTCAAAACCTGGCATTACGCTTTGTGAATTTTCTGCATTTTGATTT
>Ga0256406_1004983_pt1 | contig 14642 bp, 10 predicted proteins | sample RumenRJG_03DNA_FD_185986 | JGI IMG/M metagenome (GOLD analysis project Ga0256406, IMG submission 185986) | Bovine rumen microbial communities from Lethbridge, Alberta, Canada - RJG_03 | ecosystem: Host-associated > Mammals > Digestive system > Stomach > Rumen | place: Canada: Alberta | collected... | reverse complement strand
AAACCATTTCATAAGAAAATTTGGAGGAATGAAAAATGGATAAAGATCAAATCATGGAAGCCATTGAAAATATGACTGTTCTGGAACTGGCCGACCTGGTTAAAGCCATGGAAGACAAGTTCGGTGTTAGCGCTGCTGCTCCTGTTGCCGTAGCTGCTGCTCCTGCTGCCGGCGCTGCCGCTGCTGAAAAGACCGACTTCGACGTTGTCCTGAAAGAAGTTGGTGCCAGCAAGATCAACGTAATCAAAGTTGTTCGCGAACTGACCGGCCTGGGCCTGAAAGAAGCCAAAGCTGCTGTTGACGCTGCTCCTAACACCCTGAAGGAACATGTTGCCAAAGCTGACGCTGAAGCTATGAAAGCCAAACTGGAAGAAGCTGGCGCTACCGTAGAACTGAAATAATTTCAGCTGTACGCTCAAAGAAGGCTGTTGCCATTGCAACGGCCTTCTTTTTTTGCCTGTTTTCAACTGTTTGAAAAAAATCTACATTTCCTATTGACAAAACACCCCCTGCATAGTAGGATATAGGCATATCGAACAAAGCGATGAGCGGAAAGAGTACCGCAGGGGAACTTCCACAGAGAGCCTGGCAGCTGGTGAGAGCCGGGAGATCGACAACCTGCGCGAATGCCTCCGTGAGCCGGGCCTTCGAAAAGCGATGAGTAGAGGACCCCGGGGTTGCAGCCGTTATCCCTGCACAAAAGGCCGGTCTTTGGATGCCGGTAAACCAGAGTGGAACCACGAGCCATCGTCTCTGCAACAAGGAGACGACGGCTCTTTTCTTTTATTCTTTTGAGAGGTGTTGGAGTTGATCAAGTTCAAGGATATCAGCAAGACCTTCCAGGTGGGGAGCGGTGCTGTGCAGGCACTGCAGCACGTGAACCTGGAAGTGGACAAGGGAGATATCTTCGGGGTCATCGGGTTCAGCGGCGCCGGCAAGAGCACGCTGCTGCGCATGGTGAACGCCCTGGAGACGCCTACAGAGGGCCATGTGGAGATCGAGGGGAAGATCATCGACCAGCTGCCCCACAGCGAGCTGCGCAAGGTGCGGAAGAACATCGGCATGATCTTCCAGCAGTTCAACCTGCTGGAAAGCAGCACGGTGTACGAGAACGTGGCCATTCCCCTGAAATTGAACCATACGGAGAAGGTCCAGATGGACCAGACCGTGAAGACCCTGCTCCGGTTCGTGGGGCTGGAGGACAAGGCCAACGCCTATCCCATCCAGCTGTCCGGCGGCCAGAAACAGCGGGTGGGCATCGCCCGGGCCCTGGCCACGAATCCCAGCATCCTGCTGTGCGACGAGGCCACCAGTGCCCTGGACCCGGAGACCACGGAACAGATCCTGCAGCTGCTGCGCCGGATCAACCGGGAACTGAAGATCACGATCCTGTTCGTGACCCACCAGATCCAGGTCATCCAGCAGCTGTGCAACAAGGTGGCCGTCATGGAACACGGCAAGGTGGTGGAACAGGGCAGCGTGCTGGAAGTGTTCAGCAATCCCCAGCAGCCCATCACGAAGAAGTTCGTCCGCACGGTCATCCCGGATTCCATCCCGGAAAGCGTGCAGGAAGACCTGAAGAAGGACAAACGGCCCTTCAAGCTGATCCGGCTGCGGTTCTTGGGCCGGCAGGCTTCCGACGGTTCCATTTCCGTGCTGAACGACAAATTCGGGCTGAAGACCAACATCGTGTTCGCCACGGTGACGGAGCTGCAGTCCACGGCCCTGGGGCTGTTCATCCTGCAGTGTATGGATGAGGGCGACAAGATCGCCCAGAGCGAGAAATACCTGACCGAACAGGGCATTCTGTGGAAGGAGGTGAGCCTGTCATGATCGAGCAATTGGGCGTGCCGCCTGAACAACTGGTCCTGGCGGCGGAACAGACGCTGTACATGGTGTTCGTGTCCCTGGTGGTGGGTTCCATCCTGGCCATCATCCTGGCCGTGACGCTGGTGCTCACCAATGACAACGGCATCCTGAAGAACAAGCCGGTGTTCCTGATCCTGAACACCATCATCAACATCATCCGCAGCATCCCGTTCATCATCCTCATGGTGTTCATCATGCCGCTGACGAAAGCCATCGTGGGTACCCGGATCGGGACCACCGCGGCCCTGATCCCGCTGATCGTGTTCATCACGCCGTATCTGACCCGGCTGTTCGAGAACTCCATCCTGGACGTGAACAAGGGCATCGTGGAAGCGGCCCAGGCCATGGGCGCCTCCTATTATGAGATCGTCCGCTACTTCCTGCTGCCGGAGGCGAAAGGGTCCCTGATCCTGTCCATCACCACCGGTACCATCGGGCTGATCGGTGCCACGGCCATGGCCGGTGCCATCGGGGCCGGCGGCGTGGGCGACCTGGCCCTGACCTACGGCTACGAACGGATGAACACACCGCTGATGCTGTTCACGGTGGTGGTGCTGATCATCTTCGTACAGATCATCCAAACGGTGGGCAACCACTTTGCATACAAAACCAGAAACCATTGAGCTGAGGGGGAAAAGAACATGAATACTGGAAAATGGAAAAAATTACTGATCGTCGGTCTGGCTGCCATTATGACCACCGCCCTGGTGGCCGGCTGCGGCAGCGACAGCAAGAGCGCTGACAAGGGCGCTTCCACCAAGAAAGAACTGAAGTACAGCAAATCCCAGGGCCCGTACTCCGACCTGTTCGAAAAGGGCGTGAAACCCATCCTGGAAAAGAAGGGCTACAAGTTCGTGGGCAAGGACATGTCCGACCTGTTGCAGGCTGATATCGCCCTGAACGAAGGGGAAGTGGACTTCAACGTGGAACAGCATACGGCCTACATGGAAAACTTCAACAAGAAGCAGAACGGCCATCTGGCTGCCATCGGCGCCATCCCCACCGTACCGGCCGGTATCTATGCCGGGTCCAAGACGTCCCTGGACCAGATCGCCGACGGGGATAAGATCGCCGTCCCCAACGATGCTTCCAACACCGCCCGTGCCTATGCCCTGCTGCAGAAGGCCGGCTGGATCAAACTGGATCCTAAAAAAGACCTGTCCACCGTCACCCAGAAGGATATCGTAGAAAACCCGCACAACCTGCAGTTCGTGGAAATGAAATCCCTGAACATCCCGGCCGTGCGTAACGACTTCGCCTTCATCGTCATCACCGGTTCCATCGTGTACAACGCCAAGATCGACCCGGCAACGGCTCTCATGAAGGAAGACATCCTGCCCCATCTGCTGCTGCAGGTGGTCGTGGCCGACAAGAACAAGGACGCCCAGTGGGCCAAGGACCTGGCCGCTGCCTACAAGTCTGCGGAATTCCAGGAATACATGAAGCAGAACAACAAGGGCCTGTGGTTCGACCCCAACGCACCGAAAAAATAAGGAAACGATAAAAATGGAAACCCCGGAAGCCCAGGCTGCTGGGGTTTCCGTCTTAAAGGAGACTGATTGCAATGGAACTGAAAGAACGCGTGGCGGCCCTGCAGCCCGAACTGGTACGGCTGCGCCGCCATTACCATGAACATCCGGAACGGTCCTGGCAGGAATTCGAAACCCAGAAGAGCATCGAGAAGTACCTGGATGCGCTGGGCATCCCCTATGTGGAATCCTGCAAATCCGGGGTGATCGCCACCATCAAAGGGCCCCATTCCGGGGATAAGATCATCGGCATCCGGGCGGACATCGACGCCCTGCCCATCAGGGAACTGGGCACCGAGGCATATAAGAGCCAGAACGAAGGGACCATGCACGCCTGCGGCCACGATACCCACATCACGATCCTGCTGGGCACGGCCAAGGTGCTGGCGGCCCTGAAGGACCAGCTCACCGTCACCGTGCGGCTGCTGTTCCAGCCGGCCGAAGAGGAAATCGCCAACAGCGGGGCCGCCTACATGAAGGAGGAACCCCTGGTGAAGGAATGCGACCGGCTGATCGCCCTGCACATCTGGAGCAAGATCCCCGCCGGCATGGCCTCCCTGCGCTACGGGCCCGTCATGAGCGCTGCCGATACGTTCGACGTGGTGGTGGAGGGCAAAGGGGGCCACGGCGCCCTGCCTCACCAGACCATCGATCCCATTGTGGCCGGGGCGGAATTCGTCACGGCCCTGCAGACCGTGGTCAGCCGGGAAGTGAACCCCCTGGAACCGGCCGTGCTCAGCGTGACCCAGTTCCAGAGCGGCACCACCAGCAACGTGATCCCCGGGGAAGCGAAACTTTCGGGGACGGCCCGTACGTTCAACAAGGAGCTGCGGGACGCCTATCCGGGCATCCTGGAACGGGTGGCCCAGGGCGTCAGCACCACCAGCCGGGCCCAGATCCGCACCGTGTACCATTTCGGGCCCCCGCCCATGATCAACGACAAGGAATGTGTGGACACGGGCCGGAAAGCCTGCGCCAAAGTGTTCGACCAGGACAAGCTGGTGGACTGGGAACTGCAGATGGGCGGCGAGGACTTCGCCAAGTACTACAACCCCAAGTGCCTGCTTCTATTGGGCGGCGGCTTCCCGGAGGAAGACCGGCGTTATCCCCAGCACAGCCCCTATTTCGACATCGACGAAAAGGCCCTGGGCCTGGGGGTGGAATACTTCGTCCAGTATGTGCTGGAGTGGGAGAAGGAAGTGGCGGAGAGTAAGTGAGGAGTGGTTGGGAAATAAGTGGTTAGGGATTAGTGAGTAGTGAGTAGTGGTTAGTGGCTAGTGTTGGAACAAATTTGCCTTTGGCAAATTTGTGGTAACTTATTTTCATTGACATGACAGCAGTTTTTCTTATGGGGGCAGGTTGACAGACAAATAAATAAAAACGGATATTTCTTTGTAAAAGAGAAGAAGCGTGCTTCGAACAGGGCCTGTGCGGATGGAGATACTTCCGTACAGGTCCTGTTTTGTGGTAAAAATGATTCCACAATAGACATGGTTCCATACATATGTAACAATTATAACCATTTTTGCAATCTGTTTCGATTTATTGTATAATAAAGACTATGAAATATAATAAAAGTAAATTATAGTCATAAAACCAGCAAAAATCATTTGCCATTGCAAAATCGAGGAATGTGTATGGAAGTCAAAGAACAACGCTATGTGTGTACCCTGGCGGAAACCGGGAACCTGACCAAAGCTGCGGACCAGCTTTTTATTTCCCAGCCCGCCCTGAGTATCTACATCAGCAACCTGGAAAAACGGCTGGGCACGTCCCTGTTCGAACGGCAGGGCAAGAAATTCGTCCTGACCCAGGCCGGGGAGCGGTATGTGGTCCATGCCCGGAAAATCCTGACAGAAGCCAAGGAATTCGACGGCGAGCTCACGAACCTGCTCAGCGACCAGAGCGGCCGGCTGCGGATGGGCATCCCCCTGCTGCGGGGCCCCTGGCTCATGCCCGAGGTGCTCATCGAGTTCCGGAAAAAGTGGCCCGAGGTGAACCTGACCCTGCGGGAAGGGAACATCGCCTTTTTGAACGACCTGCTGGAAGCCCACGAGCTGGACATGATCTTGATCAATGAAGAGAACAAGAATCCCCGCATGGACTGCCAGAAACTGTTCGACGAAGAATTCCTGGTGGCTGTGCCGGCGGGCCATCCCCTGAACGGCAAAGCCAAATTCACCAAGGGGCAGCCCTACGGCCTGCTGGAACCCGAAGACCTGGACGGCCAGGTGTTTTTGGACACCACCGAGCAGCAGAGCAGCCGGGCCCTGCTGGACGAAATCCTGAAAAAGTACCACATCCAGCCCAGCCGCGTGGTCACCATCCGGGGCATCGAACTGAACCTGCAGCTGGTGGCCGAAGGGGTGGGCATCACCCTGGTGCGGGAAGGGTTCACCAAGTTCCTGCGCTACAGCAAGCCCGTCAACCTGTACCAGCTGGATATCCCCGAGCATCGACGGGCCGTGGTGCTGGCCTACCACCATCGGGACCAGGTACCGGACTACATGCTGGACATGGCTGAACTGCTGAAGAAGCGGGCCCAGGAGATTATGCACGGAAGATTATAATAGACTACCATTTGTTTATTAAATAAAACTATTAATAAAAACATATTTCACATCTGCCTGTTTTCCTGTTATGCTAAAGATGGAATCGAAGGATTCCGGATGGCAACCAGGAAAACAGGCAGTTTTGTTATAGAAAGAAAAACCAGACTGCTGTGTATACAGAAGAATTTGAAGAATCAAACAACACATATCCATGATTCCCGGTGCCAAGGCTTCCGGCCTCCGTTCCTGGATGTGCACGTATCTGATAAGGAAGTGAAGGGTGAACCATGAACAACCAGATGAGAAGAGAAAAATTGCTGGAAATCCTGAGAAATGAAGCTGCACCCATTACAGGCGTAGAACTGTCCAAACGGCTGAAGGTGACCCGTCAGATCATCGTGGGCGATGTGGCCCTGCTGCGCAGCTCCGGACGGCCCATCATGTCCACGGCCCGGGGGTATATCCTGGAGGGCAATGTGGGACAGAAGGGGTGCAACCGGCAGATCGCCTGCCAGGGCAAGACCCAGGAGGAAAAGGAACTGCAGCAGGAGATGGATGCGGTGGTGGATAACGGCGGGGTGATCCATTACCTGCAGCTGAACACGCCGGTGTATGGGGAACTGTGTATCCCCCTGAACATCCGCAGCCGCCGGGACGTGCGCCAGTATCTGGAAAAGGTGAAGGAAGGCGGCAATCCCTTCATTACCGTCATCACAGGCGGGTATCACCAGCTGTGTGTGGAAACCCACAGCACGGATGAAATGGAAGCCATTGAAGAGAGCCTGGACGCGCTGGGGATGCTGGTTCCCATGGCTGAAGGCAGCGAGGATGAGTCAACCCTGGAAAATATGGACTAAGCTTGTAAGCCCCCTTTAGACGGCAGTGTCACAGCTGTGATGCTGCCGTTTTTTATGTATGGAATACGAAAACAACTGTCCAGTCATCATATGTATAAAAGTCAAGGATAATATCATATAAAATAATCAAAAACATAGAAAACAGTTATCGTGCTATCCTTCTTATCACAAAAGGTTCTCGCTCAAGGGGTACGGCGTGGGAACCGCATATGGGGGGATCCAGCGATGAAAAAACGACAACTGTCTGCGGCACTGACCTGTGCCATCCTGCTCAGCCTGAACTGCCAGGGGGCCTGGGCGGCGGATACGGCAGCCGGCAGCGGCAACGGGGTGGCCATCGGGACCGGCAGCAATGCGCCCAAGGCGGAGAATGTGGCCATCGGGAAAGGGGCGACCATCAGTTATTCCAATGGGGCCAGCAATGCTACAGGAGATATAGTAATAGGTTCTAAGGCTCATACCAACAACTATGTAAGCCAGGGTGGGGGCATTGCCATTGGGGAGAACGCCTTTTCGGAAAATATGGCCGGCGTCCAGGAAAAAGGCTTTAACTTCGGCCAGACCACCTTTAAAGGTTCGGGCTTTTTGGGCATGCAATCACCATTTATTCCTGCCGATCCAACCAAAGTGGTGACGGGGATTGCCATTGGTCAAAACACCTACGCCCGGACAGGGGGTATCATGGTGGGAACCCATAACTACCAGGGGAAAATGTATGATACCACAGTAGATACCAGTGACACAGCAAGCATGCGCAGCAATGACGTGGTCGTGAACGGAACGACCGTGGGGACCAACAGCTTTAACAATGCGGCTTTTGGCGTGGTGACAGGGGCATACTCGGCCATTACGGGGGCTTATGATGGCGGGGCTTATCGCAGTAATGCTTCTCAAAATTTTGGGGCAGTGATCACCGGGTCTCTGAATTCCATTGAATCAAAAACGGCGACCAGTGCATATTCTGGAATTGCTACCAGTATTACAGGGGTAGCCAATCGGGTATTCAATTCCAACGGAGCTCTGATTTATGGCGCTGGCAATGAAATCACAAACTCCGTTGTATCTTTGTATAATACGCCTACGGATGGGGGAGATTCACCGGAAGCACTTTCCCAAACATTGCGGAAAGTAGTCCAGGATTCTAATGGCGGTGGCGCCACCCTGGCCATCGGTGGGGGCAACAAGGCCGACTATACCCAGAAGACCTCCATCATTGGGGTGAACAATACGGTGACCGGAACCAAGGATAACATCAGCAGCTATAACTCGGTGACCGGGTTCAAGAATACCCTGGACAATGTCCAGCATGTGACCGTGACCGGGTCCAACAATACGGTAACCAACACCCGGAACGCCCTGGTGCTGGGGGACAACCGGACGGCTTCCGGCGCTACGGGCAGCGTCATCATAGGGGGTTCTTTTTCCCCCCAGGGCATCACCACCAATGTGCAGAATGCGGTGGTCCTGGGGACGGATGCCAATGTGACCGTGGACGGGGGCGTGGCCATCGGGGCCCAGTCCCAGGCCGTGACGGACAAGGGAAAGGAGGGGTACGATCCTTCCACCGGCGCTCTTTCCACCAACGACTCGGCGGTGTGGAAAGCCACCGGAGCCGCGGTCTCCATCGGAGATATGTCGAAAAATCTCACCCGGCAGATCACCAATGTGGCGGCCGGGTCCGACGATACGGACGCTGTGAACGTGGCCCAGCTGAAACAGGCCATCCAGCACGCGGCAGATAACGCGAAAGACACCCGCAACACGGTCAGCGCCGGGGATAACGTGTCCCTGGTGACCACCACCCATACGGACGGCAGCCTGGACTACCAGGTCAATGTGAAAGCAGAGGGCAAGGTGGCAGCCGGCGATACCCGGCTGATCAGCGGGGATACCATTTATCAGGAAACCCGGGTCAAGAAGGATGGGACGTACATCCGCAAGGACTACACCGCAGGCGAGAACCTGACGGCCCTGGACCATCAGGTGGCGAACAACAGTGAGACCATCAACCGGATGGGTGATTCCCTTACCCGCCTGGACAACCGGATGGACCGGGTGGGGGCCGGAGCCGCAGCGATGGCTGCTCTCCATCCCCAGGATTTCGATCCCGATGACAAATGGGATTTCGCCGCCGGGTACGGCAACTATCGCGGGGCCCATGCAGCCGCCATCGGCGCCTTTTATCGACCCACAGAGGACATTATGGTGTCCGTAGGCGGCAGCATGGGCGGAGGTGAGAACCTGGTGAACGCCGGGGTCACCTTCAAGCTGGGTCAGCACAACCACGTTTCCAACAGCCGGGTGGCCATGGCGAAAGAAATCAAAGCCATGCGCCAGCACATGGCGCAGCAGGATGCCCTGATCGCCCAGCTGCAGCAGCACAATGGCCTGGCCGTGGATCCGGCCCGGAGCGGCCTGTTCCCGGATGTGGCGGAAAACCACTGGGCCTACCAGTACGTGACGAAGCTGGCGAAACAGGGTGTCCTGGAAGGGTACCCGGATGGGGAATTCAAGGGTGACCGGATGATGACCCGGTATGAATTCGCCGCCATTGTGTACCGGATGGTAGAAAGCGGCGCGGGCAGTACTGATCCGGAGCTGAGCCGGCTGGTGAAGGACTTCGCTCCCGAACTGCAGTACATCCGCATCGACACCGTTGCCAAAGATAAAAACGGCAAGCCCACCATCGAGCGGGTACGGGTGGTCAGACAGAAGTGATGACCGTCATACGTCATAGGTCATACGTCATACGCAAAAGGAAGAAATCCGCCTGGAAGAGGCGGATTTCTTTTTGATGGAACAGTAGGACAAACAGTCGTCCTGCGCCAAACGATCCACAGTGTATCCGTAGGGGCGCACCAGAGGCCGTCAGGCCGTCGGTACGCCCGCCCACGAAACGGATTCGTGCGGCCGTAACGCTGTGAGACTCCGACCGAAGGCGGACGCAGCGTTGCGGCAGCGCTCATTACCAGGTCACTTTTCACGAAATGACGGGAAAATTGACGATAATGACCTTCTTTTTGCAGGCATGCAGGAAAGCACCTTTCCTTGTCGAATGAGGGAATTATTGAACCTTTACGAAATTTAATATGAAAGGTGTGATGTAATGAAAATCAAAACAACCATGGCATCAGATTTGGAAACATGGCAGGAGGAACGGAAACTGGATGAAGCCTGCTGCCGACTGGTAGCCAACAAAGTGATCCTGGCCCGGTTGCTGCAGGCAGTGGTCCAGGAATACCAGGATTGCTCTACGGCAGAATTGGAACACAAGTATCTGGAAGGGGAACCTTCGATTTTATCATCTGCTGTGGATCAAGATGCCCCTGACCCAGGACGGATCAAGGGTGAAACTACGGTGGATAAGAGCCAGACGGAAGGTACCATCATGTATGATATCCTTTTCTCAGCTTATTCTCCCAGACGAAAGCAGGATAGTCAGATCATCATCAATGTGGAAAGCCAGAATCAATGGGATCCGGGATACTCTTTGATGAAAAGAGCCGCCTATTATGCGGCTAGGATGCTTTCCCGACAGAAGGGAACTGTGTTTACCGGCTCGGATTACGGGAAGCTCCAAAAGGTCTATACCATCTGGATTTGCCTGGATCCGCCAAAAAAGAAACAGAATACCATCACCGTGTTCTCCATGGAACCAGAGCATTTGGTAGGAAATGCGGAATATGGTAAAATGAATTACGATATGGCGACGGTAATTATGGTCTGTTTGGGAGAAATAGAACGGAAGAAAAAAGATATCCTCCGATTATTGGGAGTGCTGTTATCTCCGGAAATCCAGCCCGGTATCAAGAAAAAGGTCCTGGAACAGGAATACGGGATTCCCATGACGGTGGAGATGGAGAAGGAGGCGGAGAATATGTGTGACTATGGCAGAGGTCTTGCCAGAAAATACGCTGAAAAGGGCATGGCAGAGGGTATGGAAAAGGGTATGGAAAAGGGTATGGAAAAGGGTATCCAGCAGGAACGCAACAGCAACATCCTAGGTATGCTGCGGGAAAAGATCCCCATGGAAACCATTGCCCGCATCACGAAAACGTCGGTGGAACAGATCAGGGAACTGGGAAAATTGAACGGAGTGTTGTAATAAGAAGCGGGGTCGCTGATGCGGCCCCGCTTCTTATGTCATATGCTGAAGCTGCTGTCGTACAATCTGTGCGCTGCGGCGGCGCTACATTTTTATGGAGAGCGAATCTGGCATCTTCTTTTATAAATGCTTTATTGTAATCATAAACGTCCATAGCTGTAAAGGACATCAAACTCCGACAGAAATTACACAGGTCATCACGGCAGTTTGCGTTGAAACTCCTTACCCGGCTCGGCACAGCCCATTTCAGCACCGATGGTGGGATTCCACCACCGGTGCTTTTTGCTGCGTGTCATGACTTAAAAATATTCTGAAAGATCTATATGAATATTCAGCTGCGAATAAATGTTCTTAAAAACGATTCTAATTTAATCAAAAACATAACGAGTCCGTATTTTGCTATGCTTTGTATGGAAAACGAATTTAAATATAAACTTATTTTCTCATTCTTTTATGGAACTTTCCTGGTGGAACGGGGAAGTCTGGGGAGAGGCAAGGAGAGCATCATGAACAGGATTTACAAAGTCATCTGGAGCAAAGTACGGAACGCGTATGTGGTGGTTTCTGAACTGGCGAAGAACCATGGGAAGGAAAAGTGTGAGGTCAGCACCAGCCACGGATCCCGGCTGGGGGCCGTGCTGCTGTTGAGCCTTGTGCTGGGCGGAGGCCTGGTGGCAGGCGGGGTACCTGCGGAAGCTGCGGCTGTCACTGCTGGGACGGTGACCAATGGTAATGAAAATACATTGGCGGTAGGGAGTGGTTCCCAAGCATCCGGCTTGGGAGCTGTAACTGTTGGTGGTGGTTCCACTTCTAATGGAAGACGAGCAGTTGCCATCGCCGGTGGTGTAGCTCAATCAGATTGGGCTATTTCCATTGGGGAAAACAGTGTCGCCGGGGGAAGCTATAAATATATACAAGATGGATATTCTAATACTCTTAATAGGATTGCAACCAAAGCTATTGCTATCGGTAGATCCACTTCGGCACTGGGGATGGATGATGTGGTAATCGGTGCCAATCAGACGGCCAGGGTTCCTGATTCTGCTTATTACGAAGAAGATGCCAGCGGGAACAAGCAGCATATTGCAGTAGGCGGCCGGGTCATGGTAGGCCATGATAACATTGCTACGGGACGTGCAGCCAATTCGGTCATCGTTGGTTCCAACAACAAGTCCAATTCCGTCCATGGGATTGCTATCGGTCAAAACGCTCAGGCCGGTATGCCGGAAGGGACTATGTCCAGTGATGGGAAAAATATCCTGGCTTATGAGAATACCATGGCCATTGGGACCAATACCCGTGCCTATGCTTCGAATACCATTGCCATCGGGAACAATGCAATAGCAGGGAACAGCGATCCCAACCAGAAAGCCTATAACCAAAATGGCCAGGGTGCTGTTGCTTTAGGGGAAAATGCCCAGTCTACCGCCTATTATACGGTGGCCATCAGTGGGAATGCCAAGGCAACAAATGCTTTTGCCGTTGCCATCGGGGAAGAATCGGAAGCAACGGGGAGAAATACCCTGGCCATGGGGTATCTCGCGAAGGCAACTGCTGACAGCACAATTGCCAACGGGTACGGCGCAAATGCTAGTGCAACCAATGCAGTCGCCACCGGTCTGAGTGCTGCAGCTTCCGGCAAGAATAGCATGGCTTTGGGTGCCAATTCCTCTGCTTCTTCTTCCGGAGGCGTAGCTTTGGGCAGCAATTCTACCTCTACCCGGGCAGCAGCCACCAACAGCTCCGGCTGGAACGGCCAGGACAGCACCTGGAGCAGCTGGGCGAAGACGAAAGATACCTCGCTGGCTACCAGCGGCGGTGTGTGGAACGGCACCCAGGGTGCGGTGTCCATCGGCACCGACGGGGCTGACGGTACGACGTACACCCGCCAGCTGACGGGTGTGGCGGCCGGCACGAAAGACACGGATGCCGTGAACATGGCCCAGTGGAAGAACACGGTCCTGGCCACGGTGGGTGACGATAAGTCTGATTCCATGACCAAAACGTATGGTACTGATGGAATTGCCCGGAATGTGACCAAGGTCCTGAACGAAGCTTTAACCATTACCGGTGCCGGGGATAAGGCACGTAGCGATGCTGATGATATCACTGCCCGGACGCTGAAGAAAGAAGCGCTGACCAGCCAGGCCAATATCGGCACTGTGGTCAGCGACAACCAGATTGCCATCCGTCTGGCCAAGGACCTGCAGGGCCTGGACAGCGTGACCACCGGGAATACCGTTGTCAATAAAAGCGGTGTAACCATTACCCCCACCAGTGGCAGCACGGTCTCCCTGACCCAGAACGGCCTGAACAACGGCGGCAACCAGATTACCAACGTGGCCAGCGGCGGCGATACGGGTACCAACGGCGCCAACATCGACGACGTGACCCGGATTTCCCAGAAGAACATCAAGGTGCAGGGTGGCAGCAACATTACCGTGACGGACAGCACTACGAACGGCGTGCGCACGTCCAGCGTGGCCCTGAACAACAACGTGGATCTGAGCGCTGACGGTTCCCTGGCTTTCGGCAGTACCACGGACAACACCTATGTGGACAAGAGTGGGGTGATTACCCATGTGACCAATACGGATGGCACCAAAGTGGATGCCACCCTGTCCGGGTCCGGACTGCACGTCATCGGTAAGGCCGCGGACGGGACCACCAATAGCCAGGTGGTCGCCGATGAAACGGGTATGGTGGTGGGCTATGAAACCGGCGATAAAGCCAATACCCTGTTCGACCAGGAAACGGGTACGGGCAAGCAGAAGACGTCCATGAGCACCAAAGGGGTGAAGGTGGAAGGCACCACCAACCTGGACACCAACGGCCAGACTTCCACCACCACCCGGAAGATCAACACCACCCTGTCGGAAGAAGGGGTGAACATCAACCGGTCCCAGACCCTGCTCCAGGAACGGGGCCTGACTGTGGGCAAGGATGCAGAAAAGACCACAGCCGGCCAGGCCACGGTGTACCGCACCGGGCTGAACGTAACGGGAAGCGCTGTCAATGATACGGCAGGAAAGACGGCTACGGTAACGGCCAATGGCCTTACGGCGAATGGAGATACCACAGGCGACAAGATTGCCACCGTTACTTCCGAAGGGATGACAGTACAGGCCGATGCGGCCAGGAAAAAGACGGCTACCTATGATGTTTCCGGCGTGGCCTTACAAGATACTGACAGCAGCAAGACCAATACAGTTTCTGTAGATGGCATGAACATCCAGAACGGGACCAGCGGGGCTGCCCTGACCACAACCAATCTGCAGCTGGGCATGACGAACGGAACCGGCGGCATCAACCTGGGCAACCAGGCTGGCGGCGGCGCCAACACGGCAGAAGGCAATTATCTGACCGGGCTCAGCAATACGGCCTGGGATGCCAAGAACATCGCCAGCGGCCGGGCAGCAACGGAAGACCAGCTGAAAGCCGTCAGCGATTCCATCAGTGCGTCCACCAGCGATTACCAGCTGGTGGCCAATCCGGATACCACTGATGGCAAGTACACCGTCAGCAACGGCAAGGTGGATCTGAAAGTGAAAGATTCCGTTCACTCTGATGCCGAAGCCAAGACGGTGACCATCGAAGGCATTGCCTCCCAGGCGGATGTAAACGCCAAGACTTTCGGTCTGACGGACGATGCCGGTACAGCGGTGACCAAGACCCTGGACAACACCATCCAGGTGAAAGGTGGTATCAGCGATACCAGCAAGCTGACCAC
>Ga0256406_1004982_pt1 | contig 14646 bp, 9 predicted proteins | sample RumenRJG_03DNA_FD_185986 | JGI IMG/M metagenome (GOLD analysis project Ga0256406, IMG submission 185986) | Bovine rumen microbial communities from Lethbridge, Alberta, Canada - RJG_03 | ecosystem: Host-associated > Mammals > Digestive system > Stomach > Rumen | place: Canada: Alberta | collected... | reverse complement strand
ATTTGATGTACGGCTTTACAAATTGGGTAGTGACGTTTACGGCTTGCCCTCTCAGGAAACATACCTGGATAGTCAAAACATTTATTCTGACGGTGCAAAGATAGAAAGTATTTTCGTTAATTCCAAAATTTTTGAGAGGAAATCTTCCTAAATCTCATTTTTTTTCTTGTACTATTTGACAAGATTACTTTTTTTTACTACCTTTGCATGCAAGTATCGGCAATTGTCGTTGTTCGACCTCTGGTCGCTTGTTCCCGTAAGGGTCTCAAGAAACAGCGCATGCTGCAAAGCATCAGTCTCTGAGAGCAGAGAGCCGGTATGATTTTTGAGGGTAAAATAACAATAACAGCATTAGCAGTTATTCGGCGTGTCTAGAAGGTGAGAGTTTTAGTATACGAGTCTCGAATATGGATAATGTCTAGTGTCTGCGCTTTATAGCGTGGACATTTCACTTATCATTCGAGACGGGTTTCTCTCACCACCCAGACACGGATAAGCGGTCCACGCTATTTCTGTGTCTATAGGTAGGTGAAGAATCTCGTTATATCCGATAAGTGCTATGCTCCTAAAACATAAGTGCAGACATGGCAAGGATATTTGACAACATTGAGTCAAAGTTCACAGAGGGTCTGAAAAGTTTGATATCCAAAAGTGGAGTTAAACGTGTAGACTTCTGTGTTGGTTATTTCAATCTTAGAGGTTGGAATCTAGTTATTAATGAGGTAGACAATATTGAGGGTGACTATGTAGACGAAAACGAAGATAGAGTGTTTCGCTACTGTCGCTTGCTGATAGGTATGCAACGACCAAACGAAGACCTTATTAAGCAATTCTATTCAGCTTCAGGGCCTGAGATGATAGACTCTCAAAAGATGTTGAAATGTAAAATGGAGATAGCTCGCGATTTCAGAAAACAACTGTTATTGGGACTACCCACTAAACAGGATGAATTGACTCTTCGCCGCCTATCAGCTCAACTCAAAGCAAAGAAGGTATGCGTAAAACTCTATCTTCGTGAACCACTTCATGCAAAACTATATCTGGCTCATTGTCCTTCAGATACGCTTCATCCTATTACTTCATTGATGGGTAGTAGTAACTTGACTTATTCTGGTTTAACTGGTAACGGTGAGTTAAATGCTCTCTTTGGTGATGATGACCAGAACGATAAGTTTGCTGCTTGGTTCGACAAGCGTTGGAATGATCGCACTTGTATTGATATCACAGAAGAACTTATCAAGGCCATTGACGAAAGTTGGGCTAGTGAGCGTACTATTCCTCCTTATTATATCTACTTGAAAACGGCCTACCATCTGAGTGAAGAGGCACGTTCTGGTATCAAAGAGTTTTCACTTCCTCCTGAATTTCGTCATGACCTGTTCGACTTTCAACAAACGGCAGTAAAAATTGCAGCTCGCCATCTCAATAGTGAAAAGCGTGGTGGTGCAATGATTGGCGACGTAGTAGGATTGGGTAAGACCATTACTGCGTGTGCCATTGCCAAGATTTTCGAGATGACCTATGCCAGTAGCACGCTTATTATTTGTCCTGCCAATCTACAGGAGATGTGGGATAAGTATCGTAAGAAATACGATTTGAAGGCAGACATCATGTCGATGGCGAAACCTATCGATGTAGAGCAGGCAAGATATTATCGTTTAATTATTGTCGATGAGAGTCATAACCTTCGTAACGATAACGGTAAACGCTATCAGAATATCAAAGCATTGATTGAACGTCAGAATTGCAAGGTGCTTTTACTGACCGCTACGCCCTATAACAAAGATTATTCGGACTTGAGTAGTCAGCTAAAACTCTTCATTAGCGAGGATGATGACTTGGGTATTCGTCCAGAGAACTATGTTGCTGAACTCGGTGGCGACCGAGCATTCCTACAAAAGCATAGCGATGTGCACATTCGCAGTATCAAGGCTTTTGAAAAGAGTGATAGTGCCGATGACTGGATGGACTTAATGAAGATGTTTCTGGTACGTCGTACACGAACCTTTATCAAGAATAACTATGCCAAGTCTGACAGCAGAGGAAAATACCTTGAGTTTAATGATGGTCGTAAGAGCTATTTCCCAGAGCGTATCCCTAAGGCGTTAAAGTTCAAAACAGAAAAGGGTGACCAGTATAGTAGATTGTACTCAGATGATATGATATCGATGATGGAAAATCTTCTGTTACCTCGCTATGGATTATCGCAATATGAGGATAGTTCTAAGACTGCCCAAGCATCTAAGGCTGATAAGGACCTATTGGAGAACCTTTCTCGTGCAGGCCAGCGTATGATGGGCTTCTGTAAGAGTACGTTCTTCAAGCGTATGGATAGTAGTGGCTTCTCGTTCCTATTGACACTCTATCGTCACATTCTTCGAAATGCCGTGTTTATCTATGCTATCGAGAACAAATTACCATTACCAATTGGTGATGAGAACTCACTGCCTGATGAATATATTGAAGATGCAGACATCAACGATCTTTTCAGTAACAATGACCAAGATGAAAGTAGCATAGGTGATTACAATGAGCTGGATATTCCTACAGATATGAAGGTCTATATGGATAAGGCTCATGATTATTATAATCTGTTGGCTGAGAAAAACAATGTTCGTTGGATAGATCCTACCTATTTCAAGCGTACGTTGAAAAGTCATTTGCGTAAAGACTGTGACCAGTTGATAGAGATGATTTCGCTTTGTGGAAAATGGGAACCTCAAGACGACCAGAAACTGAATATGCTGGAAGAACTCCTTAATGGAGAACACGGAAAAGAGAAGATACTTATCTTTACTCAATATTCTGATACTGCCAACTATATCTATCGTCAGTTGAAGAAACGTGGAATGCAAAGGATTGGCCGGGTGACTGGTGGCATGCAAAATCCCACGGCAATAGTTGACCGATTCTCACCTCTGAGCAATAAAGCCAATGTATCTGCATCTGATGAACTGCGTGTACTTGTAGCTACAGATGTACTTTCAGAAGGTCAGAACCTTCAGGATTCACATATAGTAGTGAATTTTGACTTGCCCTGGGCCATCATCAGATTGATTCAGCGTGCAGGTCGTGTGGATCGTATTGGACAGGAAGCAAAAGAGATATACTGCTACTCATTCTTCCCTGCCGATGGTGTGGAGAAAATTATAAATCTTCGTTCTCGTTTGAATGCTCGTATTAACGAGAATGCCAGTATCGTGGGTAGTGATGAGATATTCTTCGAGGGCAACGAGCAGAACCTCCGCGATATGTATAATGAGAAGAGTGGTTCACTTGATGAAGATGAGGACGATGTAGATGTAGACTTGGGATCACAGGCTTATCAGATATGGAAGAATGCCACAGATGCTAATCCTGAGCTAAAGCGGATTATTCCTCAATTAAGCAATATTATCTATTCTACAAAGAAAGCGGCAAGTCCTATAGAGGATGGCGTTATTACCTACGCTAAGACGCATAATGATTTCGATGTGTTGACGTGGTACGACTCCAAGGGGGAAATAATCAGCCAGTCGCAGCGTCGCATCCTTCAGGCTTTAGCGTGTAGCGCAGACGAACCTGCTCTTTCTCCACTCGACAATCATTTGGAACTGGTAGGTAAGGCTATTAACGGTATTCGTACAGACAATACCAGCGTAAGCGGTATCTTGGGTAGCCGCTTCAGTACACGTTATCGTATCATCGATTTGATGGAACACTTCTATAATCAGCCGCCTACGCTCTTCTTGCAAGGTGAGCGTAGAGACCAACTGAAGATGGCTATTGATGCAGTCTATAACTATCAGTTGCAAGAGGGTGCCAAATTTACATTGGGACGAATGCTGCGCAGCAATTCTAACGATGATGTGCTCGATACCATTTTGGAGTTGTATGCAAACAATAACCTCTGCCGCATAGATGAGAACAATAACACGCATAAAGATCCAACCATCATCTGTTCGATGGGCTTAAAGTACGATTGATATGATGAATAAACAGACATTCAAAGAGCTAATTGCAGGCTCAGCTTTCAAAGAGCTCTTTATTGCGGAAATGGGGTGGAATAATCCCCAAGGTAGTATCCGTCTTCCAAATATTATCATTGATGATACAAACTATGCTTTCGAACAGATAGCTGTGCGTAGTGGATTCCAAGTGCTATCTTGTCAGGTTGACGCAATTCCTACATCATCTATCAGTAAGAAGATTGATACGCAACTGCGTAAACAGGCCAACGACTATATCTGTATCTATTATATTCCTCAGACTGAGCATCATCTGTGGGTGGTGCCTGTGAAAAAGGTAGATAAACGTGACTTGGTATTGATTGAATACGATTCTGCAGCAAAGGCTGAATTCCTGTATTCTAAGATGACTGACCTTACATTTGCCTATGATGATATTACTACCATCATGGATGTAAAGGAAAAGGTGCAGGCAGGATTCATTATTAATTCGGAGAAAATTACCAAGGACTTCTATACTGGATTCCGTAAGGAGCATACCAACTTTGCTAAGTTTATCACGGGTATTGATGATGAGATTACAGACTTGAAGAAAAACCGCAATAAGCAATGGTACACCTCTGTAATGCTCAATCGCCTGATGTTCTGCTACTTCATCCAGAAGAAAGGATTCCTCGATAGAAATGTCAACTACTTGCGTGATAAGTTGGCTTGGGTTAAGAATGAGAAAGGCGAAGACCGCTTCTACGGAACTTTCTATCAAGGATTTTTGCTAAGTCTTTTCCATGAAGGACTAAACTCGCCTAGACATGAGCAAGGCTTTGTCCAGAAGTACGGACGCATACCTTATCTGAATGGTGGTATGTTTAGTATTCATGAACTTGAAGAACAATACCCCGAGCTTGATATTGCTGATGAAGCTTTTGAGAGCCTCTTTGCCTTCTTTGACCAGTGGCATTGGCATCTTGATGATCGTTTGACGGCCAGCGGTAAGGACATCAATCCGGACGTTCTGGGTTATATATTTGAACAGTACATCAACGACCGTGCTCAGATGGGTGCCTACTATACTAAGGAGGACATCACAGAGTATATTGGTCGTAACACTATTCTGCCATTCTTGATGGATGCCACAAAGAAGATGGACGAGAAGCCATTTAAATCCAATGGTGAAGTCTGGCAATTCCTCAAACAGAGTGGTGATACCTATATTTTTGATGCAGTCAAGAAAAGTGCAGACTTAGAGATACCAGAGGAGATCGCCATTGGTATTGATACTACGAAGCCTAACCTTTTGGAGCGTCGTAGCCATTGGAATGAGAAGACACCAGAAGTATTTGCTTTGCCTACAGAGATATGGCGAGAGACGATAGAACGCTTGCAACGGTATACTGATATCAAAAATAAGATAGAGAACGGTGAGCTAACCGAGATTAACGACTTTATTACTTATAATCTCGATATCCGTCAATTTGTGCAAGACTTCCTAGCAAAGACAGACGATCACTTGTTTGTTAAACATTTCTATGCTCAGTTACGTAAGGTCACTATCCTTGATCCAACGTGTGGCTCCGGTGCTTTCCTCTTTGCTGCCCTCAATATCCTTGAGCCACTTTATGAGGTATGTATTGACAGAATGCAAACATGGAATAGGGAGAACAACAATCAGTTTAAAGAGGAACTGAGTGAGCTTAATGGAAAATATCGCTCAAATATCCGCTATTTCATATATAAGAATATCATTCTGCGCAATCTTTATGGAGTTGATATAATGGTTGAGGCTACCGAAATAGCCAAACTCCGATTATTCCTGAAGATGGTCGCAGTTGTGGATGTAAATCCTCGTGAAGATAATCTTGGGCTCGATCCATTGCCAGATATTGACTTCAATATCCGTTGTGGTAATACGCTGGTGGGGTATGCTACAGCTAAGGATTTAGAGAACGACTTGCAGTATGGTGATATGTTTGCCAATGCAGAGTTTAGAGACAAGGTTCATACAGAAATGGACATTGTAGCCCATGCTTACGAAACCTTCAAGGCGGTGCAGTTAGAGCAGAGTTCAGACCTTGAGACCTATAAGAATGCCAAGCAGGAATTGAAGAACCGCCTTAAGAAACTTGATGAGTTGCTGAACAAGAAACTTTATGCCTCAACCGTTTCTGGAGGTTCTTTGAAATATGAAGACTGGCTCAAGTCTCACCAGCCCTTCCATTGGCTCGCTGAATACTACGACATCATCAATGGCAATAAAGGCTTCGATGTGATTATCGGAAATCCGCCGTATGTTGAGTATAATAAGAAGGTGCAGGGTGTAGCTGTTTCTGATATCTATAAGCTAAATGGATATAAGACTATTGACTGTGGAAATCTTTATGCGTATGTATTAGAACGATGTAAGGGAATAATGAGAGAATATGGCTACATTAGCATGATAGTACCTCTTAGTGGACATAGTACTGAACGTATGTCTCCTTTGGTGACACATTTTTATAATAACTTTGGTTATCATACACACTTAAATCTTAGTGCAGATGCGCACCCTCAAATGTTATTTGAGGGAGTAAAGTTTCGCTTGGCTATTTTCTTTGCTACTAATAATGGAAATGGCTGTTACTCATCAAAATATACTCGATGGCTTGCGGACGAGAGAAAACAATTATTCACAGCAGAAATAAGATATAACAAAATAGGATCTTACAGATATCAGAACATTATTCCCAAAATATCCACCCCATTATATTTGAGTATAGCACGAAAAATAATAAATGACAGGAAACAGTTGTTTGTTAACACAGGCCAAGAATTATGCTTGTATAACGATGCACCTATTAATTGGATGAGAGCACATACTTTTGTTCCTTATTTTTGTAGTGAGCGTGATGGTGAGATTGTGTCAAGACATCTTAAAAAATTGTTCTTTAATTCTGAGATAGAAAAAGAATGTGGTTGTGCAGTGATTAATAGTACGCTTTTCTTCTTATGGTGGATAACTCATTCTTCATGTTATAATTTGAATAGCCCTGAGATATTTAGTTTCAGACTAAATCTTAGCGAGAAAGAAGCATCTGCTTTGGCTGAACAGAATATTAAATTAACAAAGGATGTTTTGAAGAAATCAAGGAGGCGAGTGTATAACTATAAATCAACGGGACGGGTGGAATACGATGAATTCTATATGAAGCTTTCCAAGCCCATCATCGACGAAATAGACAAAGTCCTTGCCAAGCATTACGGCTTTACGGAAGAGGAACTAGATTTTATCATCAATTACGATATCAAGTACCGTATGGGTGACGAGTTAAACGAGGAATAATATGGAGTGTCTTGGCAATAAGGAACTCTTAAAGCTAAAGAAAACCGCCTTTTTAGCCTCCAGCACCATACCACTAGATATGGTGCTAAAGTGCTATGACTGGGCATCAGGAAAACATGAGGAAGGCGAGTGCGTTATTAGTGGTTTCAGCAGTAAGTTGGAACGTGATGTGCTGCATTTCCTTATTAAATCCAAATGTCCAGTCATCCTAGTGCTTGCAAGGCGTTTATATAGCAATACCCCAGAGGAATTAAGAGAACCAATTGAGCAGGGGAGACTACTTCTTATTTCAAATACCAATTCACCTCGCCAGACACGTGCGACAGCCCAAATCCGAAATAAATATGTCTGCAATATATCTGATAAAGTTCTCATTGTAACTGCGAACTCAAAGTCAAGTCTAGTGCCCCTTTCTATGGAATTTAAATCAAAACAAATATCGGTCGGTGATTCGTCTCTGACTACTACCACCTAAATCTGAAGATAGAAGAGGGGTAAACCTGAATAAAAATATCTTCTGTTCGCTTTGAGTGAACAAATAATTGCTATCTTTGCAAACAAATATAAACGTATAACTAAAAACCATAAGACTATGAAAGTACTATCAGTACAACAGCCCTGGGCATCGCTGATTTGCGCAGGCATTAAGGACGTAGAGAACAGAACATGGAAGGCAGCAAAGGTGCCTGGCCGTATTCTGATTCATGCCAGTTCTAAGAAAGTGACAAGAAACTTCTTTGAGAAAATTCCATATGAGTGGGAAGCTATAATTATGAACCATATTTCTATGGGGAACTTGGCTCCCTTGAAGTATTTTCCTACAAGTGCGATTATAGGTTATGTCACTGTAACAGGATTTGAAGAGGGAGAGGTGGATTCTATCTGGTCGGATGGACCTGGAGTTATCAAATGGAAGCTGGAAGATGCATGGTTGTTTAAAGAGCCTATCACAGGTGTAAATGGAAAACTTAACCTGTTTGATTATGACTTGGATGAAAAGAACTTGCCTCCTGCTGTTAAGGCTAATTTCATGGACATACACATAGAAGGTGATAAACTGGTACTCCCGGTCATGGATGGTACAATTGATGACATTGACAACAAGGTTCTCGAGTCTATTGATTATTACAAGGTCCCAGGTATGACGGATATATTGTTTGTTAATGATGAAACGGATGAACTAAAGTCTTTTAAGTCTGTTATACTTGTAGAGAATGCAAAACGTGCAGAATATGAGTTAGCTGAAGATCCTCAGATTTATTATGATGCTCTTTCTGATGATGAAGACGATGATTCTGTTAGAACTGCAATGTTATTAAATGGAGAGGAGATAGATGTTAGACATATTAATTTCCGTTTCGGAAAGAAACTTAATGAAGTGACAACGGAATAATTATGTCGCAATGTCATAAAACAGCTTCTAGCGTATGGAAAAAATTACATTAAAGTTTTCTGTCACTCCCAGTCTCTTTCCTGCAAATGGCATGGTTGTAGTCCTGACTTTAGACGAAAAGGGGAAGGGCTATACGGTAAAAAGTGATAACCCTCTGGGAGAGTTGGCAAATTGTCTTTCAGAAAAGAAGAAAGAGCTGACACCTGTACCCAAACGAGTGTTGGATGCTTTCACGGAGAATGCCATCAATAAGATTCTTTCAAAGGACGAAATTCCTAATGAATCTGGGATGATGGTGCTCGATGGGAATAGCTATGAGATAACTATAATCAAAGGTGACATGCGCAAGAAGTATGATGCAGATGATGCAAGCATCGAAACGTATCCTCTCCTGAGATACCTTGCAAGTTGGTGTAGAAGGCGATAAAAATATATGGTCCCAGGGTGTGTGGACTCGACCTTGCGTATAGCATAAGTGGGTCGCCATCTTGGGACTTTTATTGATTGTGGCTTCCTTTTCCCCAATGGTTGTTAATGAAGCCATGGAGTCTGGCAGAACATCACAATGCCTAATGTGAGGGCGTGAGTCCTGCCATTATTAAAATAATAATTGTTTTTGTTCGCTTTAACTGAACAAATTATCATTATCTTTGCACCAGAAACTTAAAACAATAAATATGGCTAATACTAAAGACTATGCATTCCGGGAAATGATCTACGACCAGTGCTTCAGTACGGGTAAGGAATTTACGTGCAAGCAGTTGATGGGTATTGTCAACAGGAAACTGGAGGAAAGGGGTATGAAACTCATCCAGTCTCGTACAACCTTCATGCAGGATATGATGGAGATGAACGGAAAGTTCGGCACTCTGTATGGAAAAGACGGTATTGTATTTGAGGATAGGAACAAGAAACGCTATTATCGATACCGTTATGGAATAGATTCTATCTACAATCATGAGCTGACAGAGGATGAGGTAGAGAAACTACAGCAGGTCAGAAGTATTCTGCAGAGGTTCAACGGTATGCCTGATTTCGGATGGATAGACCAGATGCTGACACGCCTGGACCAGAACATGATGGGCCGGCAGAAGGAGATAGCCAGCTTTGAGGGTGGAACGAAGAAGGATGCTGTATTACTGATGCCGCTGTTTGATGCCATTACCAAGCGTCAGGTATTGGATGTGGAATACAGAAAGGACTACAGAGACTCAGAGACAATAGTCCTACATCCTTATTATCTGAAGCAGTATTGGCATCGCTGGTATCTGATGGCCATGAAGGAGGGAGGAAAAGATATTGAAGCCTTTTCACTAGACCGTATGGATTCGGTGAAGATGAACAAGGAGGTGAAATACAAAGCCACCAAGACGTCGTTTAAGAAATACTTCGAACATTTGGTTGGCGTAACTATGCCGCAAGAGCCGAATGTAGAACACATAGAATTGTGGGCCGATAGTACGCTGTTCCCTTATCTCATATCGTCACCCATACACAGCTCGCAGAAAATTGTGGTGAATGAGGATGGCAACTATTCACTAACGCTGGATGTGATGATTAACCCGGAATTGATCCAGGAGCTGATGTACTATGGCGACGGTCTTGTTGTGACGTCACCTGCATACCTGCGTGACCATATGATTGAAAGACTGGAATGGTGTAAGGAGTCATACAGAAACGTAGAGGGAGCCAAGCTGAACGTAGAAGCAATAGAGCCGGAGTTGTTCGCATTCAACTATATTCATGATAGAAAGGATGATGAGTTGCTTATCAGCTATCGGATTAGCCTGGGTACAATGTATCTGGAGGGTAGTATCTTTGACATGAGTATAGACTGGAACTACATCCGCACTTGCTTGGAAAAGATTGTCAAGCACAGTCATACGGTAATAGAGTTGGGTAATGAAGAAGAGCCTACAAAAATTGAGCTGAAGAAAGCAGGTGATATGCTTGATGTTGAGGTGACTCCCAATCGTAAGGCCAGCAAGGATGGCTTCCCATTTAATGGACATGCACGATGCAAGGATGTGGTGCGTGAACTTTATCATGGTCTGTTGGAAATGGCAAACGCATACCCAAAAGAGTATGTTGATGGCTGTCCGTTTACTCAAGACGTGGTGCGCAGAGCTTTGAAATCAGAAATTATTGAAAACTATTTGAAGGAGGAATAAATATGAAGCAGTTGTCAAAATCAAAGTACGCCAAGTATTGCCAGTGTCCTAAGTGCTTATGGATGAGTGTGTATAAGCCTGAGGAGGAAGTGGTGGATCCCAGTAGCGAAGCAAGATTCGAGAACGGTACCGAAGTGGGAGACCTGGCGATGGGATTACTGGGGGAATATGTCGACGTCACTACCAATCAGGAGGATGGTAGGCTCGACCTTTCAGCCATGATTACCAAGACAAAGCAGCTGATGGAGGCAGGGCAGGAGAATATCTGCGAGGCTTCATTCAGTTATGATGGAAACTATTGTGCTGTGGATATCCTTCATAAGACGGAAAATGGCTGGGCTATCTATGAGGTGAAGAGTACCAGTTTCCCTGAATTCAATGGTAATCCGGCCAAGTTGGACAAGTATCTGCCAGACGTGGCCTATCAGAAATGGGTGCTTGAAAAGTGTGGCGTCAACGTAACGGGCACCTTCCTGGTCTGCCTGAATTCTGACTATGTCAGGGAGGGGGAGTTGGACCTGCAGAAGTTGTTCGTGATAAACGACATGGAGGAACTGATAGCCAACGAATATGATAAGGTGGAGAACGGTCAGGCTGCTGCTAGGAAACTGCTGCAGCAGACAGAAGAGCCGACGATGGATATCTGGGAGGGTTGCAAGAAGCCTTATGACTGCGGCTTCTTCAAATACTGCTCACGGCACTTGCCGTCACCATCCGTCTTTGACCTCTATCGTATGCGTTTCTCAGACAAACTGAAATATTATCGCCAGGGGCTTGTAACTTACGATGATATCAAGAATGAGAGACTGACTCCTGTAAGACGGATACAGGTGGATAGCGGATTATCAAACACCCCTCATGTTGAGGCTGATAAGATTAAGGCATTCCTTGATACATTGACCTATCCGTTGTATTTCCTGGACTTCGAGACGATGCAGCAGGTGATTCCGCAGTTTGATGGTACGAAGGTGTATCAGCAGATTACGTTCCAGTATTCACTTCATATCATTGAAAAGGAGGGTGGGGAACTGATCCATAAAGAGCATCTGGGCATATCGGGTACAGACCCGAGAAGGGCTTTGGCAGAACAGCTCTGTCAGGATATACCCATGAATGTGTGCACGCTGGCATACAACAAGTCCTTTGAGTGTACGCGCATCAAGGAACTGGCTGGATGGTATCCTGATTTGGCAGAGCATCTTCTGAACATTATGAAAAATATCAAGGATTTGCTCGACCCGTTTGCGGCTGGTCAGTATTACCTGCCATCCATGGGAGGCTCATTCTCAATCAAGAGGGTGCTGCCGTCGTTGTTCCCCGACGACCCGTCGCTGGATTATCATAACTTAGAAGGGGGCGTGCAAAACGGTAATGATGCCATGACTATCTTTCCAAAGATACAGTTCATGGAACCGAAGGAGCAGGAAGCGGCTCGCAAGGCCTTACTGCAATACTGTTGCCTCGATACGTATGCTATGGTGAAGGTGTGGGAGAAACTAAAAGAGGTATGAGGACTGAAGGCTGAAGATGGCAGTCCCCTGGCAATCCGTAATATCCTAATTTCTCTTAATAATACCCCATTCATGTTATCATGAGTGGGATTTTTTGTACCTTTGCATGGCTAAAGCAATAATTGAAGCATTGAAATAATTACCAGTTGTCTGAAGAGGAGGATATGCAGATGCCGATGGCGGCAGAGGAGTAGTCTTTATAATAGATGTAAAAAAATAAATGAAACAGATAGAGGGATGATGTAAGATGGAAGAGGGAAGATGGAAACGGAGACCGGTTGACCCCATGAGGCACCACCGTGAAAACGGATGGGACTACAAGGGGCGGGCTATCTATCATTTTACGTTGCCTGTAGAGGAACGTTATCCGCTGTTTGGAGTGCTGGAGGGCGAGAGTGCGGAGACGGCTTTCGTGAGACTTAATCCCTATGGACGTCGCGTGCATCAGATGCTATGCGGGCTGGCGCAGTTTTATGCAGGGAAGGGGTACGCCCTGAAGGTGCTGACGCAGAAGGTGATGCCTGATCACGTGCATCTGGTGATTCAAGTGCTGGAGCCGCTGCCGCAAAGCATCGGGGCGGTGGTGCGCGGGTTTAAAAGCGGGTGTACAAAGGTGTATAAGGAGATGTATATGAGCAGCGGCGAGAACGCCGCTGAAGTGCACGGGAAAAACGAGAACGCCGCTGAAGTGCACGGGAAAAACGAAAACGCCGCTGAAGTGCACGGAGATAGCGAGGATGAACTCAAGAGAAGCGCGGACGCGCCTGTGCATTTTGCTCGCATTTTTGCGGGTAGGGGGAGCATATGGGAGCAGAATCCTGCTTATTATCATGAGCGCATACTGCATGCACCAGGGCAGTTGCGACGGATGATTGACTATGTGAAGGACAACCCGCGGCGGCTTTGGATCAAGAGCCGTAACCCAGAGTTTTTCAGGCTGCACAGGCGGACGGAGGCGGCTGGGCTGTCGTTTACATCGATGGGCAATCATTTCCTCTTGGATTGGCCTGATAAGCAGGTGGTGGAGATGTCGCGAAGTGCTACCAACGAAGAGGTGCAGGAACAATTACGGAAGGTATTGGCAGCGGCCCACAACGGGACGGTCACTTATACGGCGGCCATCAGCAAGGGTGAACAGCTCATCGCCCGCACTTTACGAGAGCAGGGCTATCTGTTGGTGGTGCTGCTTAACGACGGATTCCCCAAAGAGGGGTCACCACATGAACGTTACTACAAACCAGGTGGCGTGTATTTCGATGCGTGTTCGAAAGGACAACTATTGCTGTTGGAACCTACCGAGCAGGCGTTCCTTGATGCAGGTATCCAGGCGGCTGTAGAAGCGACGCTGAGACGCAAGGCAGAGGCTCGGCATTACGTCTATACGCCAATCCCCGTGACATCGCAGCGCTATCGATTCATGGCGCTTAACGAGATGGCTAAGCGGTTGGTTCAAGAATAAAGAAAAAACGGATGTGCCAGGTACCTGGTGCCTGGCATATTCAAAGATGGCACTTTTTTGTGTTTTCACTAATTCAGCTTCTAGCCTGCTCTTAGGCAGCAATCACTCTGCTCCTAGGCTGCTCCTAGGCTGCTCCTAGGCTGCTCCGTGGAGCACTCACGAAGCAGGCTAGAGTATGGCTAGAGTATGGCTAGAAGCAGGCTAGAGTATGGCTAGAGTATGGCTGAGGGATGATGTAAGAAGGAAGAGGTAAGATGTAAGAGGGCTGATGGCTGATGGCTGATGTCTGAGGGCTGATGTCTGAGTTCATTTTTCAGTCTTTAGATATAAAAATGAGTAAAAAAAACGATGCTGTTAGATTGAAATTTACGTCAAAATAATTGCAGAATGAAATAATTTATTTATATTTGCAATGTAAACTGTCTCTATAATATACGCAAAACATAAACGACAATGGATATACAGGAATTATTGAATAGGACGGATAGGTTTGCAGCCAATGCTGGTTGTAGGATTACGGAGGTGGACGGGCAGCATGCCGTGGCGCAGATGACGGTAACGGCGATGCACCTGAATGGTGGTAATGTGTGTCAGGGTGGGGCGCTGTTTACGCTTGCCGACTTGGCCATTGCTGCCTGGATGAACTTCAACGGACAGCTGACGTTTGGCATCAATAGCAGCATCATGTTTGTATCGAGTGCTCGTGAGGGTGATGTGCTGTGTGCTGAGGCTGTCGGTATATGTGACCACCACAAAATCCCAGCCGTAGAGGTGCGCGTGACCAACCAGGAGGGAAGGCTCATCTGTCACGTGACGGGCATGGGATATCGTAAAAACGTGATGATGTAA
>Ga0256406_1004981_pt1 | contig 14647 bp, 7 predicted proteins | sample RumenRJG_03DNA_FD_185986 | JGI IMG/M metagenome (GOLD analysis project Ga0256406, IMG submission 185986) | Bovine rumen microbial communities from Lethbridge, Alberta, Canada - RJG_03 | ecosystem: Host-associated > Mammals > Digestive system > Stomach > Rumen | place: Canada: Alberta | collected... | reverse complement strand
AATAAAGGTAGAAAAAGAAAATACTATCTTTCCCCACATGAAGATTCTTGTTACTGGTGCAGCAGGTTTTATTGGCTCCAAGCTCATGTTCATGCTCGCGGAACGCGGCGATGATGTAGTGGGCCTCGACAATATTAATGACTATTACGATGTCCGCCTCAAGTACGGCCGCCTCCACGAAGGTGGCATCGAGCAACCCGGCGACAACTTCGCCTACAGCGTCATGGTTCAAAGCACCAAGTACAAGAACTGCCGATTTGTAAAGATGGGCATCGATGACAAGGAACCCCTGGACAAGCTCTTTGCCGAAGAAAAGTTCGACAAGGTGGTAAACCTCGCCGCCCAAGCAGGCGTACGCTACTCCATTACGAACCCGTACGCCTACCTGCAAAGCAACCTGGTCGGATTCCTGAACATTCTGGAAGCCTGTCGCCACAACCAAGTCAAGTACCTGGTGTTCGCTTCGTCCAGTTCCGTATACGGCCTCAATAGTAAAGTGCCCTACAGCGAAGACGACAAGGTGGACAATCCGGTGAGCCTGTATGCCGCCAGCAAAAAGAGCAACGAGCTCATGGCCCACAGCTACAGCAAGCTTTACAACTTGCCCGTCGCAGGTCTACGGTTTTTCACCGTATACGGGCCGTGGGGACGGCCCGACATGTCGCCCATGCTCTTTGCCCGCGCCATCTCCAAGGGCGAACCCATCAAGGTATTCAACAACGGCGACATGATCCGCGACTTCACCTACATCGACGACATCGCCGAAGGCACCATCCATACGCTGGACCATGTGCCCGATGCCGCCAAATGCCCGAACAACGTGCCCTACAAGATTTACAACATCGGTTGCAGCCACCCCGTAAAGCTCATGGACTTTATCGCCGAAATCGAAAACGCTTACGGCGAGCCTGCCAAGAAGAACTTCTTGCCCATGCAGCCCGGTGACGTATACCAGACCAATGCCGATACCACCAAGCTCGAAACCGAGTGCGGCTACAAGCCCCACTGGAGCCTGCACGACGGCATCGCCGAATTCATGAAGTGGTACAAGAGCGACAAGAACCCGCTCAGGTAACAAATTTCACGGAGGAAACAAAATGAAAAAAATCTCCCGCATTATTGCAGGCTCCCTGCTCGCCACCGGCATCTCTTTTGCTCAAGTCCAAATGGGCGGACACGCTGCAGTAAACTTCAGCACCCTCTGGGGTGACGGAGCCAAGGACTTCGAAATTCCCTGGAGCCTTGGCGCCGCAGTCGGTGCAGCTGCAAAGGTCACCGTAAACGAAAAATTTTCCGTTGTACCAGAACTCAATGTAGACTGGCGACGTCAAAAGAACGAAGAAATCAACTGGAGCACCTGGGCTATCGAATTACCTATTCTCGCCCGCTACAACGTAATGCCCCAAATGTACTTCGAAGCGGGTCCGCAGTTGGCATTTCTCCTGAGTTCCAAAATTGAGCAAGACTTCGACAACTATGTCGAAACAACCGATCTCGGCAAGAAAGACGCACTCAAAGTCTTCGAAATCGGTATCGATGTCGGCATCGGCTACTCCGTTATGCCCAATTTAGACATCGGCATTCGCTACGGAGTGGGCCTGACCTCTATTGCAGATGGCACTAAACTTGATGACGACGACCAAGCCTTCAAGAACATGCAAATCCAAGTCGGCGGAATTTACTGGTTCATGTAATTTTAGAAAGTTGAACAAGAGCAATAGCAACTTGCAAAAGTAAAGGTTATACTACCGCAAAAACTAAAAACGGACTGCTTTTTAGCAGTCCGTTTTTTGGTTACTTAATCAATTGGGCAATCAGGCTTTTTATCATCAGGAACGTGACCGATTTTAACCTCAAGCCAATCGCAACCAGTACAGTTTGGATCGGTACAAGTCTTTCTGCATCCTTGTGTCTTTGGGATTTCTATATAATAACCGCCATCGATTTTTTCAATACCATTAGTACAAGCCGCACCAGTAGTACAGTAACCCGGATGGGATCCATTGACAAGTATTTCATTTTGTCCATAATTCTCATTTATCGACTCAATCGATGTTGCAAACAGACACGCGGAGGTTGTTTGCGAACCAGATACACCTATATATTTCAAATTATTGCAACCACTTGCGCATGTACATCCACAAGAACGTTCCACATACTTCACCTTAAACGTACAAGGTGTTCCTGCGCCCATATCATTTGTCAGAGTCAACGAGTATTCCGTACCGTCATCTGTAGAAACAGACGTTTCACCTCTTATTTTATTCGGGAATTTTCCAGTATGGTATCTATCACCTTTTACATCAGCAAAAGATCCTCCTGAAATTGTATACGAGCAAGTATAAGTAGCCGCAGCAGTTGTTGCAGGACAAGCCATCACATTTTTAGGTTCAACGCTCACCTGAGAACCTACAGGAGCTTCCATGTCATCTGGACATGTATATGTTGGCGCTCCGTAATTTATAACGACATTGCATTCATCAGAGCCCACCGCATTTTCAACATGGAATACATATGTATTCACATCTGTTCTTTCAACAGATCCCGGCAAAGAGACCGAAGTTTGCGTTCTAATTTTTCCATCTCCTTTTTTTGTCCCAACAGGCGTCACAAACCAATAATCACATTCGCCACCGCAATTTTCGACCGTAACTGGCACCATTATATTATCACCGTGACCAGCACGTATTTGAGTCGCAGGACATGTCGCTTCAGGTGGTTTAGCAACTTCTGATGCAACAACAGAGCAAGTTACGCTTCCTCCACCTTGAAGCTGGCAAGAAGCAGTCAATGTAACCGGGCCATTCATCGGCATAGTAAAGTTCTGATCTGCAAGATACGTTCCAGAACAATTGTACCCACAACCAAGCACGTTCGGAACATTATGTCCTGCAGCATTTTTTGCAGAATAAGAACAATTAGACACATTGGCGCCTGACACAACATCCACCAAGAATTTATTCTGCACTCCAGCTTTCACTTCATCCCGAATTTCACAAACCATCCCTTTGGCCGTAGTGAAAGAGCCTCGGCATTGAATTTCTGCATCTCCTGCTCTAGTAATCGCAAAAGTATGTTCCGCCTCATCATCAGGAACATTAAATGTTCCTGTCGTCACTCCGCGTCCCTTGGCAATTTCACCTGTCCAAACCGGATTAGATCCATTATCCAAATAAATACTAAACTGCTGTTTCGGAAGAGTGTTAGTGACAGATACTGCTTGAGCAGAGCCCTTCATAACAACCTCAGGCATGGTACAATCCAAATTTCCCGTAGGTGTACGTTCATCTAAAATTTCAAATTCCTGTTCGCAAGATGTAAAGGGATACTCAGTATTGCTACTTACCAGAACCATCTTATATGTTCCTACAGGCAACTTGCTATCAGAATTGTTATACGCATCCGGATTTGTAGTCACATTAGAAACATTTCCGCTAATAGAAGTACTCGGCACAACAGTGGCCACATCGGCTCCATCTTTAGTTACCTTTACCGCATAACTACACTTACCCACAGGGCAATTCAAAATCGAATAAGTCATCACAGGTAACCCAAGTCCCTGCTTTTTGGAGCGAGCATTGTCTGCTATGTGACAAGAGGTTCTGACCTTAGACACTGTCGTAGGACGAGTTTTACAAGGCGAGCCTTCAACATCCAAGCCATCATGATCTTTCATAGTCACCCAGAATTGATAATCCACAGATTCATTCGTCCCCATATAATAGTAGGGTGTACGATCAAGCGTCAATTCCCATGAGATATCGTCTGCTGTGAAAGCGCAATTTTCTGGATTTGTGGAACAATCCTTCTGATTACCAGACAAGTCATTTTCAGAAGAACCAATTTTCACTCTCGGAACATCAAGAGATCTTATTCTACTGAGGCTACCATTCTTTACCGTTGCATAGACATTCCACACATTGCGATCTTGGTTATATTCCGCTCTGCAATCAAAAAGGCTCATGGCGTTTGGACAACGGCTATGCACAGATACATTGGTAACACCAGAAGCATCGTCATACTTGACATAGGCACCAACCACCTTTTCTGGGTCAAATCCATCTACATTAGAAATATCGTTTACATTAATATTTAGCACCACTCCATTTCCTGCAGCGGTAGACGTATAAGGCTGACTATAAACAGCATCAGAGCCATAGGTGTATCCATCTGTAGAATTACGACTAAACAGATAAACCGTCACTTCTGCTCCATTGGGGTTATTCAATGTCACAATTAAGTTAGCACCACGGAAGTTTGCTGTTCTGCCACTAGCATCTATGCCAAAATATGTTCCTTCAGCTCCAGAGGTAACAGTTTCTTCCAAAAGCAGGTGTTCAGTACAATTGGTAAACTCACCCACCCAGAACGATCCACAATGGGCGGCAACAACACTATTCGCCCAAGGAGCGGCCTCTCCATAAATATTACAGCTAGCACCGCTAACACCCACACGAGCAGTCTTATCGCCATCGATAATTTCGCCATCAACTTCTACCGAATTTCCATGGGGACCTTCACTAGAGAAGTTATACCCCATAGCAGAGCATTTTTTATAATCATCACTATTCGTTACATACCCAGAACAATTGGCATCCGTTCCATTGTAGTAATAGTCAGGTGTACACCCATCATGTCCAAACCATCTTGAAAAACCCACCCAAGGCTTTACATTTTCGCCCTTGGGAACCAAGCCTCCCGTATATGCGGCCTTAAAGGAGCAAGAAATGGAAGGATATGTATCCCAGCATTCAGCAGAATAATCATTGCTCATCCAACCAATGCCATAAATTTTGAAATTCTGATCAGACAAACGATATCCCACATACTGATTTTCCTGACTTATAAGGTTTTGCACCCCATTCAAGTCGCTCTGAATTAAATCAAAAGCCACTGCCTGGAATTCAACAGAGAATGCATCGGTATAGGCTTTCACAACCAAAACATCGTGATCATCAGATTCCTTGGTCAACGTTGCTGCAACTAGAATAATATCCCCCTGATGAGCAATTGCATTTCCAATATTCTTTGTTTGACAAGCTGTTCCACCATCAACGCAAACTCTTGCCTTGAGATTATTGTGTCTATCACTAAACACATTGAGCATCAAATAACTTGAAGCATCTAGTTCAGAACGCAATAGGAATCCAGACTGTTTGACAGCGGCTCTGGCTTCATCATCCAAAGCAACCTCTTCTCTAGGAACCTGGAACTGAGCCTTAAGTGTTCCATATCGTCCCGCTTCAACCGTACTCATAATCGTCACTGAATTTTTGGTATTCTCCTTACTCCGGCGAACCGCACTAGATTTAAGCGAGATACGACCATCTCCATCAAATTGAATGTCATCACTATTACCACTCACCAGTCGCCACTTGGCTTTCGGATGAGATCTAGAGACGTCAACACAATATTCTTTTTCCGGATTTGACTCTGCACAAATAAAGTTGGCCCTATTCGTATAGGTTCCCGAATAAGAATCATTCTTGTACGAAGCATTCTTAAATTCATCAAAGAAGCAATGCTTGTCTTCTTCGTTAAAGTGTGCATACACAACATCATTACCCATAATCGTAATCGTATAAGAGTCTCCGGCGTAAGGAGCCTTGGGACTCGGGCAATCTGTACCTGTTTCGCACATCCAATAATTGAAATCGTTCTTATCACTATTTTCCGGGAACGACAAAATCACCTCAGAGCCATAATAAACCTGGATTTGACACTTTTCAGCATATCTAGAAGCATCCTTGAAATCTGCATAAGAACAAGTACTCGTTATAACGTCTGTAGATCCTGGTTGGGTCGCAGAAATAAGAATTTTCTGATCAGAATTTATAGCCATTTCAGTAGAAAATCCTGTCGAGAAAGTAAACTGTCTAGCCTTAAGCGAGGCATAAAGCGTTACTTCCGCCACACCATCCAAACTAGCACGTTCAATCAAATTACTACCAGGCACAACAGCCTCACAACCATTAGGAATGTAGCCGTCAAGAACCTTAAGAGAGATGTTTCCCGTATTTTTACAATTCCATGAATTATTCGTTTCCGTCACAGAACACAGGAATCCATTAGCCTGGACCCATTCAGGATTCGCAGAACAATCCGGCGCAGTTTTCTTGGCACATTTAGCTTTATCCGCATCAGAAGACCCATCTCCATTGGCTGTACACCAGGTTTCCAAAGAAGCCCTGTTCACCGTAACATTAGAAGAAACCATAATACTCTCTATATTCGGAGTACCAACTATGCAGCCCCCCTGACAATCGGTAATCTGGAAATTCAACTGTCCAGAATTTGCATTATTATTCGTAACAGAGAAAACGTTCACTGTTCCAACATTTGAACTTACGGTGAATGTACATTCACTATTCGCCAAGCAAGCTCCATCCGGATTAATAGGTTCAACAGTCCATCCAGCGATATCTGCTGGGCGCATTACAGACACTTCAAACTCTTGTACAGCGACACCAGCCTCAACAGGAACATTCAATGTAACAACAGTTTGCTCAGTCGGCCTCAATTCCTTCCATCCGTCCACAAAGGAAATCGGAGGGTTTCCACCACCGGCACCCGTAACAACAACATAGAACGGAACAGTCGATTGTTGTCCCGAAACAGAACCTGTCACATAACAGGTATATATGCCTTCTTCCAATTCCTGGTTTCCTACAACCAAATTTGCACCAACAGGGATCTGATTAGCACAGCTAATCGCTTCTCCCTGAACAGGCATTTTACTATTTAAGGGAATCGTACTATAGTATTGATTAATGGAGCCCACAGGTTTCTTGGGCAAATAAATTACACGAGGCAATACAATAAAAGACGCTTCTGGTTCTTGAGATCCTCTCGCCAAGTTATCTATTTTCTCTTTATTCGCATACTGGGTTTCTACCGTAATAGACAACTGGGGGGCAATGCCAATATAATAGTCATCCCAAGATTCCTCGGCAACTGCAGACGGATCGGCGTCCGGATTGACAAGCGCCGTATATTCTGGATTTTCTTCAATAAGCCCAGCATTGATTAAAGCTTGGAAAACAGCTCTATTATATTCAAGATTCACTCCACCTTGGTATTTTTTCAATGTTTTGCCAGGCTCCATCATCACAGAACCCGTTATATGAATTTTATTTAATTCATCAACATCTCCTTTAGAATAAACAAAATAATTATACCGATTCAAAGCGGAATTACTACCCATCAGCATACCGGCTCCCTGACCAAGGTAAAGCAAAACAACCGCATGCGCTGCAGTAGGTGGCAGAGCCGTTTGCCCCAATTTTCTAGGAACATAGAAGATAAAATTATGTTGTAATTCTTCAGTAAAGTTATCCCCCCCATGTTGATTATAATCCCATCTAATGGGCAAGAATCCTTCATACAACCGACCTGCAGCAGCTGCAGTGTTATAACAATTATTCAGGGCTCTTACAGCCGCATCATCCATTTTGATATGAGAATCAATATTACAAAGATCATTTGCCAGCATTTTTTTCCAAGCAGCCGTATCTTTCAGGAACACTGCTTGAGGAACTTCATCCGTAGACGATTCAATCATACGCCCATATTTATTCATTTCCTCTATATTTTTCCAATAATCTCCACCTATATTTCTCAACACATTATCTGTAGGCGACCAAGTCCCAACTCTTTCCGAAGAAATATTATTACCCGTTGATTTAAAAAGGAAATATCGATCAGCAGCAAGTCCAGAAGTGCCTGTTCCACCGCAGACATCAAAAAAGCCCTCACAATAATTATCAGAACAGGAGCCTCTACTACATACTGTTGCAGAAGCAGAATTCATAGAAAACGCATTATAAAGGTAAATGGGGCTTCCAAGATTTATCATCTTGTTATCAGAAGTACTTTTCGTACCAGAAATTCTTGACAAATATGTACTTCCTCCAACACCGGTTCCATTATCGCCACCCGTTCCTAAGCCAATATTTGCGGAATACTCTAAAGATGCATTATCTTTAAAAACCAAATTACGCCCAACAGTAAATCGTTTCGTTCCGTCATTCGTCCTTTTCAATACTCCACCAACCGTCATATTGCCAGTTACATCTATCGCACATCTTGCATCGACTTCCCCGCCCACATATAAATCACCATAAACCGTTATTGGTTGGTTATCCGCGCAAGTCACATTTTCACCAATATAAACAATTTTATTCGGATTAGCCGCTGCACCAAAAGTCAACGCGCCGCTCGTATTATTCAAGCTTCCTTTTACATAAAGATTTCCTGACTGAGTAACAGTACCACCATAATTAACATCCCCCGTTACAATCAAATTACCAATTTTGGGAACGTTATTCGTTGTCCAGTCTCCATTAATAATGCCAGACTGAATTGCATCATTACCTGTAATACCGGTACTTCTGCCTTGGAACGCATCTTCATAATTGAGTCCTGTATGCACAGTAGGACGTTTTATTTTATAAAGGCCGCTAACATTCAAAATGGCCACTTCAACATGTTTGGCCTGGCCATTACGAGAAACACCTTCCGAGACCAACTTTAATTTATATATAGAGTTTTCCGTTGTCACACCAGTAAGCCAAACATTGAAATTCTGCCCCGGCCGTACCAATTCAGCCAACTGATTATTCAACTTAATCGCAGCATTTCCACTGTTCTTATACTGTCTAATGAGCGCACCCACATCGTTAGCATGGAAAGTCATCCAGCCACGAGCACTTTCAATGCCAGCCACCGCGCTTTGGTAAGCTTCGCGTTCCAGCATACGACCAGAACTAGAACGAGATTCACTGGTAATCCACTTGTAAGTTGCCGTTGCCGCAATTGTGGCCACAAGCATAAAGAGAAGAACGGCGATAAGAGAAACACCGGTCTTTGAGTTTATCTTTTGTTCTAGACGCATAAAAACTCCTAAATTCCTACACCATTGCTGGGAATGGGAACAACAATATCAATGTGACCTGTTTCACCAGCCTTGTTATTCTTTCCGCCACGACCAACTTCTAATTCTAGTTTCAAGGCTTTCACATTCTTTTTATCTTCATCAGGCAAAGTTCCCGTTCCAAAAACATAGTTAGAACCCGCAATTCTCTTCAATTTTAAATTTGATACAACGACAGTGCCATGACCAGCCAAAGGTGAATAAGTTGCAAACGTAAACGCCATACAAACATTTTCAATATTCTGCGGAACAGTAAAACGCATAGTCCGTTTACCCTGAGACGTGGTACTAGTCGGTGGATAAAATAAGAAGTCATCAAGAGACGGCACAGGAAGACCATTATTGCGGAAACCCACTGACATATGGTCACGCCCAGGAACAAAAAGCTGAGCCCCATCGGCTTCATCATTAGGATAGGCTAAAGCAAAAGATATTTCGTATTCAATCCCTGTTTCTAACGTAAACTTTTGACAGACATTATTCCAGGTTCCGGCAACATCTGTATTAGCAGCCACATACAATTCATTCTTTCGCAATTCAGCAGCACCATTCTGTACAAAACCATTCACTGAAACGCCAGTTCCCCCTCCAGATACAGCCGTTGGCGCAACAATATTCGGTAAATCTGTACGTGTCACCAACTTGAACACATCCATATTTCCTGGAGGAAACACTTGTTCTTCTTGATGCGCCGCATCGGCGTTGCTACGAATCGATGGTATCGCAGGATAAACCTTAAATTTTTCAACCCCAGTTGCCATTTCTATAGGATCAGGTGTAGAGTTTGCACCTTCGCTACAAGGATCCCTTTTGGGATTATATGTAGCCAATTTGTCTAACAATTTGCATGTACGCTTAAGAGACTTGCTAGGAGCATCTACAAACCATTCTACTTGCTCTGTCGCTTGATAACGTCCCTGTTCATCATAACGGAGATACCGTATTGTCAAATGATCATAAACAGACGAACCCGCAACAGGTTCAATTTTAAAAGATGAAAGATCACTACCAGGCACCATATAGACATTAGCAACATGACCTTCAAAAGTATCATCATCCCCCGCAACCGTCGCTTCTTTTGAGTATTTTGCACCCGTCTGCTGAACATCAGCCTTAAGCAACGCCGCCACCTCTTCTGCTTCATGGGTGGACTTAATCATGTTGTCCGTACGAATACGGAACTTGGTCGAACTACTGAACGCCTGACCAGCAATAACGACAACAATGCCTACAACTGCCATGTAGACAAGGAGTTCCATAAGAGTAAAGCCAGACCTAGCGTACCTCATCGGACCACCCCCGATACCGTAATAGATTGCGTAGAATTTTTAAACCGCCAACTCACCTTGACATCAAGCCGCTTCGCATATACATGTTGTATATTCTGCAGCGGAGTCGTATTTTGCGCCCTATATTCTGCATCCGGCGATACCGAGACTTCCGCTTCATAAATCACCTTCATATCATGTTCTATCACTCCAGGCTGTCCCTTCCAGACACGTTCGATATTCGGTATCGTAATTTTGCCTCCGGCACCTACAGCAGCATCAGACAAACGAGCCACTCCAAGAGCGCCCAGAGAATCAATAAGATTCTGAGCCACTTCCGTCGCTCCATCACGGCCACGTATACGAAGCAAGGCATCATGGTTTCCCCCCTGTAAATTGAGCAACGCCACGTACAAGAAACCAAGTACCGCTGCAGCAACCAGAACTTCAACGATGCCAAAACCTGATTTTTTTCCCAGAACTTTCATACTCACATCCCTAAAAACTACAAATCCATCCAACCTGAGGAACTCGCACCAACTTTCCACTGGGCCTTAATACCATTAGCCAACTTCAATTTACGCGCAGCACCAAAACGATCATCGGATCCATATTGGATACATACTGCGCCCTCAAGGGGGGCCGCAGAAAGTCCACGACGGGGTTCAAAAATGGCAGGATTACTTCCAATCCAATCCACTGTAACCATGCCACAATCTTTAAGGTTTACAAATTTATTAGGCGAATCAATCACAAGAGAATCTAAAACGGTGCCATGACAATAATTTGTTGATTCATCGGACTTGTAAACCAGCAACTTATTGCTATTGCCTGGGGCCTTGACCAAGCATAACTCGGCAGATTGCTTTCTAGCTTCCGTGGCAACTCTTTCCAAGAACGCAGCTGTATTAATCGCAGCATCCTTGACGCGGGCATTTGCAACAGCGCCTTGTAAGCTAGCCACACCCATGGCAGAAAGAACGCCCATGATGATAACCACCACCAGGACTTCAACCAAGGTATAACCGGACTTTGCACCGCGACTAACGAGCTTTGCAAACACCATAAAAAACCTCACACAACTTCAAAACAAAAATAGAACAAAGCATCGGCAACGTCCAAGTGAGAACGTTTTCGAAAGCCTTTTCATAAAATAACATATTTTTTTACAAAACGCTCAAAATTTTTACAAAAGTGGCGAAATAATGCGAAAAACGCCTTTTTTTTGTAAATTTTTGCATCAAATTTGTGATTTTCGCCACAATATTCCAAATTGGAAAGAAAAGGGCCGTAGCGGAGTGCTACGGCCAATATTTTTGGATCGTTTCGGGTCAACCACCATCAAGGCTTAGTTGAAACGACAACCTGCAAGAAGTCCGCCTCCAGCCCCATCCGGTGGTTTTCTCTAGAATCCTGGAATTCGATGACTTCTGTCTTGAAACCGGCCACGGAATCCATGACGCGGGCGATATCGCCACCCCAATCGTAGGTCACCAAGGAACCCTTTTCGCTGATGGGGTTACCATGGTACTGTTCTTCCATAATAGGCACGACACGGCCATCTTCTATCTTGATCCGGGGCCTGGTCTCTAAGAAAGGATAGATAGGAACCGTAAACACGTGCATGCCGCCCGGTTTCAGACAGCGGAATATTTCCTTCAAGGCCTTCTCGGGTTCGTTGAGGTGTTCAAAGACATCTTGGGTGATGAACAAATCAAAGGAATTATCGGGGAACGTCAGTTCCTGCAGGTTCTGGTTGGTGACCTTCCCGCCCTCACCGATAACCTCACCCAGTTTCTTATCCGGGTAGAAATAGGAATAGGAATAGTTCGCGCATTCCTTCTTCATGCGGTCAAAGGTCGAGCCACAGGGAGACGACTCGTGGATATCCAAGTTTTTCCAGTTTCCACAACGAGCATCAAGGACAGACATGATGGCACGCTGACGAGGAATACTCCTGCAACGGACGCACTTGTACGCATCACGTAACCAATGGTCAAAAGCAACGAAAAGTGTCTTCTTTCCACAGCATGGACAAAAACCGAATGTCGATTTTACAGGCTTACGCACAAATCCTCCTTGGCGGAATGTCTGTTTTAGTCTAATAATCTAGTAAAAAAAACACCCAACCTTAAGGATGAGCGCTTTTTATAGTATTCTTGATATTTTTGTTTAAGCACGGACCGTCGTGAAGCTGAATGCTTCGCCGTCGGCGTCGTTGGCTTCGAGGCCTATCTCACTGCTTCGACGAAGACCTTTTCGCCATCAGCATCAGATTCCTGCAAACCAGCAGTAGAATCCCTCCACACGATAGCGTCAGCCTGAGTCTCGCCCTTGATGTAAGATTCGTTTTCCTTCACAGCCTGCTTCAGCACTTCGCTTTCAGAATAAAGTTCAATGCTGATACGGTCAGAGATAGCGTAGTTCTGATCCTTTCTTCTGTTCTGGATGCGGTTCACGAGTTCGCGGGCCACGCAAGCGCGGCGGAGTTCGTCCGTGATCTTCAAGTCCAGAGCCACGGTGAAGTGCTGGTCCGCTTCCACGGCCATGCCGTCGGCCACGATGCGGTTGAGCATCAAGCAGTCGGCACCGACTTCACCGAAGTCGAACTTGATGGTTTCGCCATTCTGCAAAGCCTTGATTTCGTCAACCGAGAGGCTGTTCAGCTTCGCAGAAATCACCTTCATGTTTTTCGCATAGTCCGGGCCCTTCGCCTTGATGGCGAGGAAGTTCGGCTTGGCAGAAAGCTTCACGAGCTTGGTTTCGTCTTCGAGGAACTTCATTTCGCGAACGTTGAGTTCTTCGAGGATCAAATCCTTCATCGTTTCAGCAACATTCTTTTCTTCGTTACCATGAGCAACGACCGTCATGCTTGCAATCGGCATACGATTCTTTACGTTGTTCGTAGCACGAATCACGCGGCCCATTTCAACCATGCCACGCACCATGGCGATGCGTTCCACGAGCTTTTCGTCCATGAGGGACTTGTCGGCGCTCGGGAATTCGCAGAGGTGCACGCTCACCGGGGCGTTGGCGTCCACTTCGCGAACGAGAATCTGGTAGATTTCTTCGGCGAGGAGCGGGAGGAACGGGGCGAGAATCTTGGAGAAGTCCACCAAGACCTTGTACATGGTCGCGTAGGCGGCGTTCTTGTCGCCATCGTTTTCGGATTTCCAGAAACGGCGGCGGCTGCGGCGCACGTACCAGTTCGTGAGGTCATCCACTGCGGCAATCACGGCGGGCACCACGTTGTACAAGCGGTAAGCCTTCATTTCAACTTCGACCTTGGCGGCCAAGTCCTGCAACGTTGCAAGCATCCAGCGGTCAAGTTCATTTTCGCTCTTGACTTCCTGACCGGGCTTCCAGTTCAACTGACCCTTGGCGGCATCGGCGTTGTGGTTAGACACAAAGAATGCAACAGCATTCCAAAGCGGCAACATCACCTGCTTCACAATGCCCTTCACGCCTTCTTCGCTGAAGCGAAGGTCTTCGGCCTTCAAAGCGGCGGAGTTGATCATGAACAAACGAATGGCGTCGGCACCCGTGCGTTCGATGAGGTCGTTCGGGTCCGGGTAGTTGCGCTTGGACTTACTCATCTTGGAGCCGTCTTCGGCCAAGATAATACCGTTCACAATCACGTTCTTGAACGCGGGCTTCTGGAACAAAGCGTTAGAAAGCACCGTCAGCGTGTAGAACCAACCGCGAGTTTGGTCGAGGCCTTCGGCAATGAAGTCCGCAGGGAAGCTGCGTTCCACGAGTTCCTTGTTTTCAAACGGGTAATGGCGGCTGGCATACGGCATAGAACCGGATTCAAACCAGCAGTCGAAAACTTCCGGCGTACGGCGGTAGACCTTGCCGTTCTTTTCGATGGTAAGCTTATCGACAAAGTGCTTGTGCAAGTCGTCGAGCTTCACGCCAGTGAGCTGCTGGAGTTCTTCGATGGAACCGACAGCAATCATGTCGCCGTCGTCAGAGAGCCACACCGGAATCGGGGTTCCCCAGAAGCGGTTACGGGAAAGGTTCCAGTCGCGGGCGCCTTCGAGCCACTTGCCGAAGCGTCCGTTCTTGATGTGGTCCGGGACCCAGTTCACGGTCTGGTTGTTTTCGACCATCCATTCCTTCAGAGTCTTGGTCACGCCGTCCTTGCTGGTGACAGGCGCATCAATCTTGAGGAACCAAGTCTTGAGGGCGCGGTAAATCAGAGGAACGCCGGTACGCCAGCAGTGCGGGTAGCTATGGACAATCACGTCCTGCTTGAACACACGGCCCTGTTCCTTGAAGTAGCGGATGATTTCCTTGTCGGCTTCCTTCGCGCCGAGGCCCTTCCACATCGGGACCTTGTCGGTGAACTTGCCTTCGGTATCGAGCGGGTCGAAAAGGCCGAGGTCGAGTTCAGCGCCCTTCTGGAAGTCTTCTTCACCGAAGGAAGGAGCGGTATGCACGGCGC
>Ga0256406_1004980_pt1 | contig 14650 bp, 16 predicted proteins | sample RumenRJG_03DNA_FD_185986 | JGI IMG/M metagenome (GOLD analysis project Ga0256406, IMG submission 185986) | Bovine rumen microbial communities from Lethbridge, Alberta, Canada - RJG_03 | ecosystem: Host-associated > Mammals > Digestive system > Stomach > Rumen | place: Canada: Alberta | collected... | reverse complement strand
ACGTTCATGCATCTCATCTGGCTTGCATCATAAACTAAGTTTTGATGCACTGCATTGTTTAGTTTTCAGAGAACAACTCTGGCTCTCAGCTCCAAGCTTTTGAGCCCCTCGCTTCAAGCGACTCATTTATAATACATCAGGATGACGCCCGTGTCAACACCTTTTTTCAAAGTTTTTCAAAAAAGTTCAGAAATAGGAGTAGACGACAACGGCGAGCACGCCGGGGATGCCGAACACACCGGCAATCAGGGCCGTCAGGATGTTGATGGCAACCTTCGGCAGGAACAGCTTGACGAGCGCGAGAAGCACCGCGCCGACGATGCTGTTCGTGATGAACTTCCAGAGCAGGCGCGCCGGTATTGCAATGATCTTCGCGATCAGGCACAGTGCGACAATGCCGACGGCAAAAGCGGCGATGAGTTCGAGCATCAGATTTCCCTCCGGTTTTCCATGGCTTTCGATAGCGTCACTTCATCGGCGTATTCGAGATCCCCGCCGATCGGCAGGCCGCGCGCGAGCCGCGTGACCTTGATGCCCATCGGCTTCAGGAGCTTCGCGATATACATGGCCGTCGCCTCGCCCTCGACGTTCGGGTTCGTCGCCATGATGACCTCTTTGACGGTCTCATCCGCGACGCGCGGCAGGAGTTCCTTGATCTTGAGCTGCTCCGGACCGACGCCCTCGAGCGGTGAAAGCGCCCCGTGCAGGACGTGATAGACGCCATGGTAGTCGCGCATGCGCTCCATGGCCGCAACGTCCTGCGGCTGTTCGACGACGCAGATCACCGAGTGGTCGCGTTTCTCCGACGCGCAGATCTGGCATGGATTCTGGTCGCTGAGATTGAAGCAGGTATTGCAATAGCCGATTTTCGCCTTGGCCTCGAGAATCGCGTCGGCTAATGCCTTTGCCTTTGACGGCTCCATATCCAGCACATGATAAGCAAGGCGCACTGCCGTCTTCTGGCCTATGCCCGGCAGTGCGCGAAAATGCTCGATGAGTTTTGCAAGCGGTGCGATGTACTGCATCAGAAAAGTCCCGGAGGAAGCCCGAGGCCGCTCGTGAGCTTGCCCATCTCCGACGCCATCATCTCATCGACTTTCTGCGTCGCTTCATTGAAGGCCGCCGTGATGAGGTCCTGCAGCATCTCGACATCTTCCGGGTCAACCGCTGCGGGGTCGATCGTCATGCTCTCGACCTTTTTCTCGCCGTTCATGACGATCTTCACCGCGCCGCCGCCCGACGTGACCTCGACCGTCTTGCGCTTGAGATCGTCCTGCATCTTCTTCATCTGATTCTGCATTTTCTGGACTTTCTTCATCATACCGGCCATGTTGCCCATATTGCCCATTCCACCGTACATATTGTTTCTCCTTTATGCGTAAAAACTATTTCTTCACGTACTACTTTAGCGTACCAAATTCCACCGCGGGCGTCAACCAGAAAATCCGGGATAAGGCTTTATTCCTTCCCTTTATCCTTGACATCCTGCACCGCGACGATGTTATCCCCGAAGACCGCCGTCGCTTTCTCGAGCTGGGCGCGTTCATCCGACGAGATCCCCTTGAGCTGCTCGCGCGGATCCGGCGGCGCAGGCGCCGGCTTCGGCTCAGGTTTCTTCTTTTTCGGTGCCCCGATCGGGCCACGCCGGTCATCGCAGCGGCAGATCAGCGAAAGCGGCGCGCCATTCAGCTCCGCGAGGATTTTCTCGATCTGCTTCTTGTAAATCTTGTCGGCGAGGCTGGCCGAAATATCCCGGTGGAAATTCAGCACGAAATGATCCGCGCTCATGCCCGCAAAGGCCGCGTTGTTCAGGCACGCGTAAAGCGGCGCATTCTTCGCCTGAACGGTCTGCAGGAGGCGATCAAAGAGCGCCTTGCCCTCTGCCGATACGGGCAGTCCGGCATCCTCCGCTATATCCTGGCTCTCCGCCGGGCCTGCCGGGCGCGATGCCGCTGCAGGCTTTTCCGCAGGCCGCGCGGTACCCTGTATGCCAGCGGACGGAGCCGGCGCCGGTTCTGCCCTATCCGGCTGTGCGACAGGCTGCAAAGCCCCGCTCTCGACCATCGCCGAGAGTTTGGCGAGCTTCGCCTCGAGCTGGGCAATCCGCATGGCATCCTCGCCGCTGCCGCCCACCGGCTGCGCCTGCACCGCATTCTCCTGTCCCTCTGCAGCCCATTCGCCATGTGCGAGCGCGAGCAGGGCCACCTCGACCGTCACGCGCGGCTGTGGCGACCACCGGAGCTCATTCATCGCATCGTGCAGGCGCGCGATGATCCGCATGACCGTTTCCTTCGGGAACGCGGCGCTCTGCCTTTTCATCACGTCCTCGCGCTCGTCGTAAAGATCCAGATGGTCGAGCGTCCCCGCCGCCTGATAAATCATGATGCTGCGGAAATGAAGGGAGAGCTCCGCGAGCATCTGCTTCATGTCCTTGCCGCCCTGCAGGAGCTCTGCGACCATCTCTAGGAGCTTCTGCGCCTCGTGCGCGGCGATGGCGTCCGTCATCTGGTAGATCCAGTCATGCCCGACGAGCCCGAGGATCTGCCGCACGCGTTCCGCCGTGATCTTCCCATCCGAAAGCGCCGAGCACTGGTCGAGGATGGAGAGCGCATCGCGCAGGCCGCCGTCCGCCTGGATGGCGATCATCGCGAGCGCCTCGTCCTCGATCTCCATATCCGACTGCTGCGCGATATCGCGCAGCCGCCCCTCGATCTCCTCGACGGTGATCCGGTGGAAATCGAACCGCTGGCAGCGCGACTGGATGGTCGCCGGCACCTTGTGGATCTCCGTGGTCGCGAGGATGAAGACGACGTGCTCCGGCGGTTCCTCGAGCGTCTTCAGGAGAGCGTTGAACGCCTCTGCCGTCAGCATATGCACCTCGTCGATGATGTAGACCTTGTAGCGGCTCTCCGCCGGTGCGAACTTCACGGTCTCACGCAGGCCGCGGATCTCATCGATGCCGCGGTTCGACGCCGCGTCGATCTCATAGACGTCAGGCGAGTTCCCCTTCGTGATATTCTGGCAGAACCGGCATTTGCCGCACGGATCCGGCGTCGGCCCCTGCTCGCAGTTCAGTGCGCGCGCAAGGATCTTCGCCGTGCTCGTCTTGCCGGTACCGCGAGGCCCCGAGAACAGGAACGCGTGCCCGATCTTGCCGCTCGTGATGGCGTTGGAAAGCGTGCGGCTGATGGGCTCCTGCCCGACGAGATCCCGAAAAGTCTGCGGCCGCCATTTGCGGTATAGTGCTACATATGCCAACGTCCCCACTCCTAACGTCATCCTTGAAAAAAACAGAAAATCCAGATAGAAAAGAAAGCAGTCTGATTGACTGCTTTCCCTGACCTGCCCGCTTTCTGGCAGATTCCTCACTCTTTCTCACGTCGGGCCACAGCGCCCAGGCACCCTCACGGCACATGGGGTATCCCTCTTAACGCTGCTTCCTTCCGGACCTGACGTGGTTCGAGGGGCTCCATCGCATGAGACCAGAGCGCCGCGGTCCGACCTGAAAAAGAATAAAGGATATAAAAATGGCGGAGAGTGAGAGATTCGAACTCTCGGTACCGCTTTAGCAATACACACGCTTTCCAGGCGTGCTCCTTCAACCACTCGGACAACTCTCCACAATGCTCTACCAAAAATGCTATTCAGTTGGGCTGCAACCCGCTCTCGCGCCTGCAACGATAACTATTTTAACAGAGCCGCCTGCGTCTGTCAATACCTTTTTTCTGATTCTGGGTATTTTTCTCAGACCAGCTCGTATTTCGACAGCAGCAGCTCAAAGCTGCCGGCATCCGACTGTATGGGCAGACGGAGCAGGTATTTGCTGGTCTTGACGCGCCTCCCCGAGCGCGGCAGTCCGAGGTCGAGCCGCAGGCCATCCTCGGCACACTTGATGATGTAAAGGCCGGTGATGACGTTCAAAAACTCCATGAGCGCATCGATCGCGAGGATGTCCCCCTTTTTGATTTCCATTTCGCTGTAGGCGCTCGCCATCCGCGCGAATACGTCTGTCGTGCCATAGATACCGGCCGTCAGGGACACATCGCCGAAAATCCGCTGGGATACGGCATAGTGCGGGCCTTCTCCTGCACTGCGCCCCGCCGGCTCCTTACAGAGCGCTGCATGCATCTGCATGCCTTTCTTGAATTCGCGCAGGAAAAAGGCCGCAAAATCCGCGTAGCGGCCGATTTCCTCCGCGCTCAGCACATCCGGCAGTCCGGCGGCCTCCGCGGCCCGCCGGGCCAAGGCGCGCGTCTTACTGCTCTCCGCTGTTTCCATGTTTCTCGATCCTTCTGCGCACCGCGTTCAGCGCCTTTTCCAGCTGCTCTGGCTTATACGGCTTCTGGATGAAATCCATTGCCCCCATCTTCAGCGTCGTCATGAGCTTCTGCGGCGTGCCAGCCGACGAAAGCATGATGACCGGCATCTCCGGCATGACCTCACGGATGACCTGCAGGGCCTCGATCCCGCCGACCTCCGGCATCACGATATCGAGGAACACGCAGTCCGGCTGTTCCTGCAATACGTCGAGGATCGCGTCCTTGCCGTTCTCCGCCTCGAGCACCTCGCAGCCCATCCCCTCGAGCTCGCCGCGCAGCTTCTTGCGCAAGAGCTTCGAGTCATCCGTAATCAAAACCTTCAGTTTCCGTTCCATATCTTTCACGTTCTTTCCCTCCATGCGGCCCCGATCACAGGAGTTTGTCTATTCCCCGGCCGGTATCCGGCCCCTTTCTCTTATCTGTTCCTTATCTTTATTCTCTATCCGCCGCCCGGAATCCTTTTCCGCACAAAAAAAATCCGCAGTTTCCTGCGGATTCTTTGGATCGCTTCCAGATTTACCAGATGAACAGGCCTGCGATGCCAGCCGACATCAGCGAGACGAGGATACCCGAGAGCAGCATGTAGCCGACGTTGCGCGAGATCAGGTCGTTCTTGTCATCGTCGACCATGCCCTTGAACGCGCCGATGATCATGCCGAGCGTCGAGAAGTTCGCGAACGAGGTAACGAATACCGTCATGACGCCCTGGAAATGCGTGCTGTAGGTCGAGAGCGTATCCTGGATGCCGAGCATGACGACGAACTCGTTCGTGACGAGCTTCGTGCCCATGTTCTGTGCGAGCACGAACGCCTCACTCGTATCGAGGCCCATGAGCCATGCAAACGGGAACATGATGACGCCGAGGATGTTCTCGAGCGTCAGTGCCGGATGAACCAGCACGAGGAGCATATCGATGAGCTTTGCGAGTGCGACGAACGCGATGACGTTCGCGCAGATGATCAGGATCAGGCGGCCAGCGCCGAGGATCGAGTTGCCGAGGAACGAGAAGAACGGCTCGCGTTTCTTGCCGCCGTCCGTGACCGTCGCGACGGTATCTTCCTCTTCCGGCACGCGGACCGGATGCAGGAGGTTCGTGACGATCAGCGCGTTGATGACGTTCAGCGGGATCGCCGTGATGATGTATTCGCCCGGCATCATCTTCGTGTAGATGCCGACCATGGCCGCCGTGATGCAGCTCATGGACATCATCGCGAGCGTCAGGCAGCGGTCTGCCTTCATGCGCTTAAGCTGCAGACTCGAGACCGCCAGTGCCTCCGTGTTGCCGAGGAACATCATCTCAATCGCGAAGAACGACTCGAACTTCGGCTCGCGCGTGATGAATGCGAGCGCCTTGCCGATCCATTTGATGATGAACGGCAGGATGCCGATATAGGTCAGGATATCGAACATCGGGACAACCAGCAGGATTGGCAGCAGGGCCGACGTGAAGAAGTTCATCTGCGGCACGTGCACCCAGTCCGGGAACGCGAACGCAATGCCCTCATAAGCGACGCTGATGAGCCAGTTGAAACCAGCCGCGGCCGCCGCGATAATCTCGCGGCCGATGACGAACGACGTCAGAAACCACGCGACAACGAGGTTCAGCAGGAGCAGAACGCCGACGCTGCGCCACTGGATTTCCTTGCGCTTCTTCGAAAACAGGACACCGATGCCCATAAAGACCAGGATGCCCAATACGTTGATCAGTAAGTAACCGGTCATAGAAAGATACCTCTCATTCCTCTACTCAGAATCGAAAACGGAAAAACTCTCTCCCATTTTCTCACAATGAACCCGTCAGGTCAAATCCTCCGGGGAAAATGCGAACGGCAGCAGCTCCTCGAGCGTCACGACCTTCGTGTCGCCCTTGAGGTTCGACATGATGATCTTCGGGATACGGAACTCCGCGATGACCTGCCGGCAAGCGCCGCATGGTGCGCACGGGCCATCCGTGTCCGCCGTCAATGCGATTGCCTCAATCTCGCGCTCCCCTTCCGAAACGGCCTTGAAGATGGCCGTGCGTTCCGCGCAGTTCGTGACCGGATAGCTCGAATTCTCGATATTGCAACCGCCGTAGACGTTGCCTTTCTTCGTCAGCACCGCCGCGCCGACCGCGAAATGCGAGTACGGACTGTACGAATACCCACGGTATTTCTCTGCCACTTTGATGAGTTCCTGATCGGTCATGATTTTCACTCTCCTAACTCAAGTATGCCGAATGGGCTCAGTATTTCTCCACTTTATCCTTTTCGACGCGCGCGTAGACGAGCGGCTCCTTCTCCGGGCGCTCATCGCCGATCTGCACGGCCTCGCGGTACATCGCCTCGGCGTCCTTCAGCGCGGACTCCTTCGACGTGTAGAGCGTCACGAGGCTGTCGCCTTTCTTCACGGCATCGCCGTATTTCTTGTGCAGGATCAGGCCAGCGCTGAAATCAATCGGGCTGTCCTTCGTCTCGCGGCCCGCGCCGAGCACGACCGACGTCTCGCCGACTTCCTCGGCGTTCATCTTCGTGATGAAGCCGTCGCGCTCCGCGAGGACTTCCGCCGTATACGGTGCTTTCTTGAACTTGCTGTAGTCGCGGAGCACCGAGTCGTCGCCGCCCTGTTCGCGGACCATCGTGCAGAATGTCTCGAACGCCGAGCCGTCCGCAATCGCCTTCTCGGCCATCGCGCGGCATTCCTCCGGCGTGCCCTTGCCGACGAGGTAGAGCATGTTCGCGGCGAGCTGCAGGGAGACCTCGCGGAGGTCGTCCGGGCCCTTGCCCTTCAGCACGTCCATCGACTCCATGACCTCGATGCTGTTGCCGATGCCATAGCCGAGCGGCGTGTCCATATCCGTGATCAGCGCGACCGTGCGGCGGCCGGCACCCTCGCCGATGTTGACCATCGTCTGCGCGAGCTTGATCGAGTCGTCGAGCGTCTTCATGAATGCGCCCGAGCCCGTCTTGACGTCGAGCAGGATGCAGTCCGAGCCCGCCGCAATCTTCTTGCTCATGATGGAGGATGCGATCAGCGGGATGCTGTCGACCGTCGCCGTGACATCGCGCAGCGCGTAGAGCTTCTTGTCGGCTGGGGCGAGGTTGCCCGACTGGCCGATGACCGATACGCCGCATTTCTTGACCGTGTTGAAGAACTTCTCGCGGTCAAGGGCCGTCTGATAGCCCGGGATGGACTCGAGCTTGTCGACCGTGCCGCCCGTGTGGCCGAGCCCGCGGCCCGACATCTTCGCGACCTTGCCGCCGCATGCCGCAACGATCGGCGCGACGATCAGCGTCGTCTTGTCGCCGACGCCGCCCGTCGAATGCTTGTCGACCTTCTTGCCCGGGATGCCCGAGAGGTCGATCATGTCGCCGGATTTCGCCATGCATTTCGTGAGCTCCGTAATCTCATGGCTGTTCATTCCCTCGAACCAGATGGCCATGAGCATCGCGGACATCTGATAGTCCGGGATCTCCCCTTTGACATAGCCGTCCACCATGTACTCGATTTCCGCGTCCGTCAGCACACCGCCGTGCTTCTTCTTCGTGATCAGGTCGTACATACGCATAGGTAAACACTCCTTTATCGTTCCAATGATTCCCCAGAAATGGTATCAGTCTTTTACGAGGCGCGGCAGCAGGCTCTCGCCCTTCGTCTGAAGTTCCGCGTCGAACATATCCGCGACCGTCGCGCCAAGCATCGCGAACGTCGGGTACGTGCCGAGGTTGTTGTTTTCCTTGATGCCCTTGCCATAGACGAGCAGCGGCACGTACTCGCGCGTGTGGTCCGTGCCCGCAGCGCCCGGGTCGCAGCCGTGATCCGCCGTGACCATCAGCACATCGTCGTCGCGCATCTTCGAGAGGAACGTGCCGAGCTGTGCGTCGAAGTCCGTCATCGCCTGCGCGTAGCCGTCGATGTTGCGGCGGTGCCCATAGACCATATCGAAGTCCACGAGGTTCACGAAGCAGAGGCCCGTGAAGTCTTCATCCATGACCTTCAGCGTCTTCTCCATGCCGTCGTTGTTGTCCTTGTTGATGCCGAGCGTACGGCTCACGCTGCGGCCCGCGAAGATATCCGAGATCTTGCCGACGCCGATCGTGTCGAGTCCCTTGCGGTGCAGGGCGTCGAGCATCGTGTCGCCCGTCGGGTCGAGCGAGAAGTCATGCCGGCGCGGCGTGCGCGTGTAGTTCGGGTACTCGCCGACATACGGGCGCGCGATGACGCGGCCGACGCCGTGCTCGCCCTGCAGGATCTTGCGCGCGATGCGGCAGTACTCATAGAGCTGTTCGACCGGCACATCGTCCTCGTGCGCGGCGACCTGGAACACCGAGTCCGCCGACGTGTAGACGATCAGGCCGCCCGTTTCCTTCTGCTCGCGGCCGTAGTCCTTGATGACCTGCGTGCCGGAATACGGCTTGTTGCAGAGGATCTTCTTGCCGCCCCAAGCCTTCGAGATCTCATCGAGCAGATCCTGCGGGAAGCCGTTTGGATACGTCGGCATCGGGCGCTCCGACACGATGCCCGCCATCTCCCAATGGCCCGTCGTCGTATCCTTGCCGCGCGAAAGCTCGCGGAGCCGCGCAAAGCTGCCGATCGGCGATGCAACCGGCTTGCCGCAGCCGACCCCGTCGATATTGAACAGGCCGAGCTTCTCGAGATTCGGCACATGGAAGTTCTTTCCTTTGAACAGCGAACGGCAGGTGTTCACCGTCGCTGCATCACCGAAATCGCCGCAGTCCGGCTCCGCCCCGATGCCGAAGCTGTCGAGTACCAGCACGAACGCGCGTTTGAACTTTTTCATCGTGAATCGCTCCTTTTATGGAATCTCGTAAATCATCTGACAATTGATTCCAAGTTCCTTTTGTTTCTTTATGTTTCTATTGTAATTCATTTCAATAGATAGGAAAAGGTCACATGTCTCAAAACGCGCCCATTTTCTAACATAAAAAAAGCCTTCCCCATAGGGGAAGGCTATATCTATTCATGCAACAGCCTCTTCTATTCTCTTAGTGGCTCATCGCAACGGCGCGCTCGAACACGCGCTGACGGCGTTCGCGGACGATTTCCTTCGCCTGCGACGTGCGGTCCATGTGGGCCCGCGTGAACAGACCATAGCGGCCGATCAGCATGTAGTAGAGGCCCATGCCGATCAGGGAAATCACGCCGGCCGCGAGGTAGACGAACGAGAAGCCGAACGTCGGCACGAAGCTGCCGAGCGTGTACGGCCCGACGCCGATACCGAAGTCGAGGAAGACGAAGTACGTGCTCGTTGCGACGCCGACCTGATGCATCGGTGCGCAGTGCACGGCAAGTGCATGGCAGGACGCCGTGATCGTGCCGTATCCGAGGCCGAGGAACAGCGCGCCGATGAGCATCGCGATATCGCCCGAGGCGTTCGCGATGATGGCCATCGCGATGGCCATGCACAGGAGCGCCGGATAGATCACGATGTTGCCGCCCCGCTTGTCGAGCAGGAAGCCGGTCAGCGGACGGCTGATGAAGCTCGTCGCGGCGAAGCACAGGAAGAAGCAGGTCGCGCCGATGCCCGTGATGCCGATTGACATCGTGTAGGCGCCGAGGAACGAGAGCACCGTCGAGTAGCAGACGCCGCCCATCAGGGCGATGAACGAGATAGCGAGTGCGCGCATGGAAAAGAACCGGTCAAACGAAATCTTCTTGAGATCCTGTTTCTCCTGCGGCAGGATCTCGCGCTCCGGCGCCTTGATGGCGAGCGAGAGCAGGAAAATCACGAACGCGAGCGAGCCGACGATCTCAATGCCAAGCGTATAGAGATGGGCGGACGTGATCTGCATCGCGAGGAACGGGCCGATAGCCGAGGCGATCGTGACGCCGAGCGTGAAATAACCGATGCCCGTGCCCATCTTCTTCAGCGGGATCAGCGCCGCGACGATCGTGCTCGCCGCCGTCGACGTCATGCCGAACGACATGCCGTGCAGCGTGCGAACGACCATGAACAGGCTGAGCGTCGGCGCCACGAGATACAGCAGGATCAGCAGGAAGAACATCGACGAACCCGCGAGGAAAAGATGCCGGCGGCCGATGAAGTCGACGAAACGGCCCGATGGCACGCGTGCGAACAGCGCACCGACGATGAACAGGCCGGATGCGAGGCCAGCCATGCTGATGGATGCGCCAAAATGCTCCATCGCATAGGCCGTCGACCACAGCATCAGCAGGAAATGCACCGTGTAGACGAGCAGGTTCACGGCAATCGTGAACAGATAGTTCTTGTTCAAAAGGCTTTGTTCCGCTACAGCTTCACGCATTTGCGACGACTCCTTCCGGCATCAGGCACAGGGACAGTGACATCGACTCAACCGTCTCCTTGGCTTTCTTCTTGCTCTTGATGGACGGGGCGACCTCGAGGAGCAGTTCCTCGGCATCCTCCCGGCTCAGATGGTAAGTATGCTGCAGACGCTCGCTGCGGCTCTTCTTGCTCATGAAAAAGACCTCCTATAGAATGATTACGATTCATAATTTCTTTTCGCAGTTCATTATAAGAGGCCGTTTCCATTCTGTCTAATGCCAAATTTCGTCAGATATCATGCGTGATATGCATAATCCCGCTATCTTTTCCGGAAAAAGTGTGTTATGATTGTTATGCATGATTCCTATGCAAGTTTTCGTTCTGTATATTTTCATTGTTTATCTAATATATTGAAAGGAATAAATATTTCTTATGGAACTGGCACAGCTTCAATATTTCCAGACCATGGCGCGCGTCGGGCATTTCACGAAGGCGGCCGACGAATGCGCCGTTTCCCAGTCTGCGCTCTCCCGCGCCATCGGCAAGCTCGAGAACGAGCTCGGCGTCAAGCTGTTCACGCGGCACGCGCGCCACGCTGAGCTCACGCCAGAGGGCGTGCACTTCCTGCACCATGTCGACCGCGCCCTGTCCGAGCTGAACACGGCGAAAGCCGAGATCATGGAGGAGGGCCGGCAGGAAGACGAGGTCTTCCATCTGTCCTTCTTCCATTCGTTCGGCAGCTACCTGCTGCCGATGCTGCTCGCGGAATTCCACGCGAAATACCCCGCGATCCGCATCAAGCTGCATCAGCACAGCAGCAAGCTCATCATGCATCAGATTGAGGCTGGCGACACCGACCTCGCACTCTGCTCCACGATGACCACCGAGGAGCACATCGCCTGGGTCTACCTCTGGTCCGAGGAACTCTACGCAGCCGTGCCGAAAGATCACCCGCTCGCGAGCCGCAAGAGCGTCACGCTCCGCGACCTCGAGCCCGAGCCGCTGATCACGATGAAGCCGCATTACAGCCTGCGCGAGCTCGTCAACCAGTCCTTCGCGCTCGCCGACTGCCACCCGAAGATCATCTTCGAGGGCAGCGACGTCAACACGCTCGCGAGCCTCGTCGCCGCGAAGCTCGGCGTCAGCATCATCCCGAACATCCCCGGCATCGAGCATCTCGGCATCGTCTACCTGCCGATCTCATTCCCGATCTGCAAGCGCTCCATCGGTATTGCATGGAACACCGCGAAGCAGCTGCCGCCCGCCGCGCTGAAATTCCAGCAATTCGTCATCCATCACTTTGAAAAAGAGGAGATGCCCTGAACCGGGTATCTCCTCTTTTTTCATCGGTTATTCGGTTGTCCGGACGGCATTTCGCTGTTTTTCTGTACAGAAGCCTTACCGCTCGTCCACCATGCGCAGCAGGTACTGGCCGTAGCCATTCTTCTTGAGCGGCTCTGCGAGCTCGCGGACCTTCGCGGCATCAATATAGCCCATGCGGTAGGCGATTTCCTCGAGGCACGCGATTTTGAGTCCCTGGCGGGCCTGGATGGTCTGCACGAACGAGCCGGCCTGCAGCAGCGACTCGTGTGTGCCGGTATCGAGCCAGGCGTAACCGCGGCGCATCGTCTCGACATGCAGGTTATGGCGCGCGAGATAGACCTTGTTGACGTCCGTGATCTCAAGCTCCCCGCGGGCCGACGGCTTGATGCTCTTCGCGACATCGACGATGTCTTTGTCATAGAAATAGAGCCCCGTGACCGCGTAGTTCGATTTCGGCTCCGCCGGCTTCTCCTCGAGGCTCACGGCCTCGCCGTCCTCATCGAACTCGACGACGCCATAGCGCTCCGGGTCACTGACGTAGTACGCGAACACCGTCGCGCCGTCATCCTTCGCGGCGGCGCGCTGCATCATGACCGCGAGATCCGAGCCGTAGAAGATGTTGTCGCCGAGCACGAGCGCGCAGCCTTCGCCGGCGAGGAACTCCTCGCCGATCAGGAACGCCTGCGCGAGGCCCTCCGGCTTCGGCTGCACGGCGTACGAGATCCTTACCCCCCACTGCGAGCCGTCGCCGAGCAGGCGGCGGAAGTTCTCGTTGTCGGCCGGCGTCGTGATCACGAGGATGTCGCGGATGCCCGCGAGCATCAGGGTCGACAGCGGATAGTAGATCATCGGCTTGTCGTAGACCGGCATGAGCTGTTTCGAGACGGCGATGGTCAGCGGATAGAGGCGCGTGCCCGAGCCGCCGGCCAGGATGATTCCCTTGCGTATCATTTGATTCTCTCCCTCAAAAACACGGCCTGCCCGAATTCCCTTGGGCAGGCTCGTTCTCTTTTCATTTCTCGTAGACGAAATTCAGCGACTCCGCCGCACGCTGCTTGAGGCTTGGGGCCTTCTGATCCTTGTCGGAAAGGATGACCGGCTGCAGCGGCCACTCGACGCCGATATCCGGATCATCCCAGCGGATGTTGCCGTCGCATTCCGGCGCGTAGTAGTTGTCGGCCTTGTACTGCACCTCGACGTCATCCGTCAGCGTGATGAAGCCATGCGCAAAGCCGCGTGGGATGAAGAGCTGCTTCTTGTTCTCCGCCGAGAGCTCCACGCCGACCCACTGGCCGAACTGCGGCGAGCCCTTGCGGATATCCACCGCAACGTCGAAGATGGCCCCGCGCGTCGCGCGCAGGAGCTTCGCCTGGCACATCGGGTTCAGCTGGTAGTGCAGGCCGCGGAGCGTCCCCTTTGCCGCCGAATACGACTGATTGTCCTGCACGAAATCCACATGGATCCCGCCTTCCTCGAGCTTGCGCTTCGACCAGCTCTCCATGAACCAGCCGCGCGCGTCGCCGAACACCTGCGGCTCCACGACGAATACGCCCTTGAGCTTCGTTTCCGTAACCTTCACGATCAAAACCCCTTTCGAAATATTGACACCTTATTCTATCACAGCATGCATTCTCTCGTCCAATCCGATTGCAGAAAAATCCCTGTTTATTCCGGTTCCCGCAGCAATGCCTCAATCTTCGTCTTCATGATATCAAACGCGACGTCGTTGAGGCCGCTGTTGATGACGATATCGGCGACGTTCTTGGTCGGCTCGACATAGAGGTAGTGCATGGGCTTGACGGTCGCGAGGTACTGGTCGATGATGTTCTCGAGGTCACGGCCACGCTCGTTCATGTCGCGCACGACGCGCCGCAGGATGCGCTCGTCGGCATCGGCCTCGACGAAGATCTTGATGTCGAAGATATCGCGCAGACGCTCGTCCTGCAGGATCAGGATGCCCTCGACGATGATGACGCGGCTCGGCTCGATCGTGATGGTCTCGTCGGAGCGGTTGTGCTTCGTGAAGTCGTAGACCGGGCACTCGATGCTCTTGCCAGCCCGCAACGCGCGGAGGTGCTCGACGAGCAGATCCGTGTCGAGCGCGTCGGGGTGGTCGTAGTTGATTTTCTGGCGCTCGGCGAACGTCAGGTCGTCGTGGCGCTTATAATAGTTGTCGTGATAGATCACGGTCACCTGATCGCCGAAATACTCTTTCAGGCGGTTGGTGAAGGTGGATTTGCCGGAACCCGTGCCGCCGGCAATGCCGATAATGGTCACCTGCATCGAAAAGACATCCTTTCTCTCATCTCTTGTACACACTGCTCTCTATTATACCGGATTCTGCGGGGAAAGCAAGCGTAGGACGAAAAGCCTTCCCCTGAGGGGAAGGTGGCTGCCCGAAGGGCAGACGGATGAGGTGTTGGCGATAGGTCAGAAGAACATCTCTATGTACCTCTATCCATGAGGCAACACCTCATCCACCGCTTACGCGGTCCCCCTTCCCCTGTGGGGAAGGCTTAGAGATGGAAGTGTTTCTCGAGGGTGGCGGCGATGCCGTCATCGTTGTTGGAGAGCGTGACCTCGTCGGCTGCGGCCTTGAGCTCGGGGACGGCGTTGCCCATCGCAACACCGATGCCGGCGAAATTCAGCATGCCGAGGTCATTCTGCGCGTCCCCAAACGCCATGACCTCGTCCGGGGAGATACCGAGCTTCCACGTGACGCGCTCGAGGGAGGTGTCCTTCGAGACGCCATGGGGCACGC
>Ga0256406_1004979_pt1 | contig 14650 bp, 17 predicted proteins | sample RumenRJG_03DNA_FD_185986 | JGI IMG/M metagenome (GOLD analysis project Ga0256406, IMG submission 185986) | Bovine rumen microbial communities from Lethbridge, Alberta, Canada - RJG_03 | ecosystem: Host-associated > Mammals > Digestive system > Stomach > Rumen | place: Canada: Alberta | collected... | reverse complement strand
TCACCCATATGAAAGCCGACATTATCATAGCCATACAGCTGATGCACAAGTCCTGAGACAATATGTTCCCCACTGTGCTCCTGCATATGCCGCAGTCTTCTGTCCCAGTCAATCACTGCCTTTACCGCACTGCCGACAGCCAGCGGCTTTTCGCACACATGTACGATCACACCGTTTTCTCTGACCGTGTCAAGCACCCGCACACCGTCAATCGTTCCAGTATCCCCCGGCTGACCTCCTCCTTCCGGATAGAAAACCGTATCATCCAGTACAATGCCGTAGCCTTCTTTTCTTTTCTCACAGGCCATAACCTGACCGGTATATTCTGTTTCATAAGGTTTCTGATAAAACCGTTCTTCAAATTCTTCCATATTCTGACTCCTGATATCCAGTATACCGTAGTAAACCTCCTCTGCTAAGTCCTGCAGACAATAGCCGGGGCTTTTTCTGAAGGCTTGTGATCCTTGCGACTTTTATCTCACTTGAGAAACCGACGGCCTGCAGTTACATGCCGCATACCCGCCTCATAACCCGGCGCTGATCCGTCTTACCCGCATGAGGTCTCAGATTGTTTCTCTGCATGGCAAAAAACGCATTTCATAATGACCGAATCGCTTCTCAACAACAGGAGCTTTGCATGCCCATCCTTCTGAAATCTTTTTACGGATGTATTTCAGATCGGAATGATTCATCCTGACAGGCATCCATACCCAGTCGTTATGTGCGAAAACTTTGATCATTGCGGTATCATCAGAAATCATTCTGAACGTATTGCCTCTGAAGAATACAGGACAGATATTGTTTACTGTTCTGATGACGGGCTCAGCGCCCTTACAGCCGGCTTTCTCTCAGCTGTCATGATTGGACTTCCACACGGAATACATGCCGATTGCAGAGCAGACAGCGGCACGCCTCATGTAAGATGGCAGCTTGTAAAACTTCTGATCAGAATCACATAAAGTGACGATCTTTCACTGAGTGAATCAGAGTCTCAGCAAAGATCGTTTTTAGCTCGCACAGTCTTTTGCCTTTACAATATCCCAATGCGGAGGAAGAAAGCCGATGATGTAAGCAGCGGCAGCACGATAGATACCGCACGTCTGCTTCAGAACTTCTGCAGGCGCTTTCATCATCTTCAGTTTTACGCTGCAGCTTACGGTCTGTTTCACACTTTTTCTCATTCATATCATGCCATGACAGATTATTTAGTGGTATACTGATATAAGAGATATAATGAGACATTAAAAACATGGCAGAATATAATAAATATAATAGAAACAGGCACGCTGTATATAAACTTCAGTATCATTTGGTTGTCGTCACAAAGTATCGTCATCCCGTTATTACCGGAAAGCTGAACGACAGACTTCTGGAAATCAGCAGGTCTGTCATTGAGGAGTACTGGAAGTCGAAGATCATTGAGATGAATACCGATAAGGATCACATCCACATCCTGTTTGAAACATCTCCGCAGACACAGCTCTCCAGGCTGATTAACAACTACAAAACGGTCACTTCGCGTCTGATCCGTAAGGAATTTGCCGAAGAGCTGAAGCCGTATTATTACAGACCATATTTCTGGTCGGATGCGTATTTTATCAGCTCTGTATCCGACCTGTCAGAAGACGTGATCAGAGAATATATTCAGGAACAGGGAAAGAAAAGCGCGGCTGACCCTGCCTGAGCTGCCGCTATAGACTGAGAATGCGCCGCGCACTGTTCAATCATGACTGACATCGGTATTGACCTGGTAAAAATTGAACGTATTTCCCTTGAACCTGCTTTCATAAAGCTGATCCTGACAGAACAAGAGCAGAAAGAATATGCTCTTCTTACTTCTGATCGCAGAAGAAAGGAATACACCGCCGGACGCTTTGCGGCCAAGGAAGCCATCTTCAAGGCCACCGGCGATCCCCGCTATCTTCACTATGCCATCCTGCATGATGAAACAGGAAAGCCATACATCCTGCATCATCCCGAACTGGCCGTATCCATCACACATGACGGCGGGATGGCTGCCGCTGTTGTCATTCAAAGGTAAAAGAAACACCGCCACAGCACATGACGGTGTTTCTTTTACTTCGGGAGGGGAAAGAAATTTCATGAACAGCATCAGAGCATATGCTCTTAACTCTGCACTTATATGATAGAGAAAGGTCGTGTAAGCCTCATGTTGCAATTGTGAAAAAGCCATGAAGAAATATGGGAAAATTTTTTTTCAAAGCAGAAAAGCCGTTCTCTATCTTACAGGAACGGCTCTTCCAAGGAAAAGATACGAATGGAATGTCAGATCAGAATTCCATTCAGATGATCAATTTCATGCTGGATGACTTCCGCGGTAAAGCCTTTGTAGGTCATCTCATGTTCATGCATGTAAAGATCCTGGAAATGCAGGGTGATCTTATTGTAGCGCTTTGTTCTGCGCAGACCCTCAAGAGACAGGCAGCCTTCTTCCGCCATGTACGGTTCAGAGCAGGCCACAATCTCAGGATTGAAGAACAATGTACAGACATCTCCGATCAGCACACAGATAATTGCCACATTCTCCCCAACCATATTCGCCGCAATACCGGCACATCTCATGCGGTTGGCATCCAGCGTATCCGCCATATCACAGGCCAGTTCAATATCACCGGTTGTCGCTTCTCTTGCCTTCATCTGCAGTAAAATCTCGTCATGAACAATATTACGGATCATATTCTTTACCAGTCCTTATAATTATCGAAAAAGCATCATGAAAATCAGATTTTCCGTACCTTCATTTTACATGGTATTGATCTAAATTGACAGGGCTCTTTCAACAATTTGCCCCGCTCTTTTCTGAATGAACGTATAAAACGCTCTTGCGGCCCGCGGCATGGTCTCATAGTCGCGGCACACCAGCGATACCGTCCGGCTGATTTCACTGCTCAAAGGCCGTATGACAAGATCATCCGCAAAGCCATGGATGACCAGTTCATACAGAATGGAAACGCCCATGCCCTGGCGGATCATGGCAAGGATGGAATAGTCATCATAGATCTTATAGGCCACCTCAAGGGAAAGATGATGTTTCTCATAGACCTGTAAAGGCGTGGAGGATTCTCCTTCATCCAGCTGAATAAACGGTTCTTCACACAGCTTCTCAAGCGGAATGACATCATACTCTGCAAGCGGATGTCCAGCCGGCAGTACCGCTGCCATCCGATCCTGATACAGCGGATCAATACGGAGCTTTGGATCACTGCTTCGCCCGAAGAAGCCGAAATCAATACTGCCATCCTCAATCCAGGCACGGATGGCATCATACTCTCCCTGTCTTAAAACAAATCTGACATCCGGATACTTCTGATGAAACTCGCTCATCAATACCGGCAGGACCACCCTTGAAACTGAAGTAAACGTACCGATCCTGATCACACTGCCCATCAGTCCCTGCAGTCTTTTCTCTGCCTCAAAAAGACTCTTTGATCCGTTCACATAACTTCGCATATACGGCAGCAGCATCTCTCCATCCCTGGTCAGATGGACGCCGTCCCTGCCTCTTGTCACAAGAGCTGTACCGCATTCTTTTTCCAGTGTATTCACCGCCTGGGATACCGCAGGCTGGCTGTAGCCAAGCTTCTGCGCTGCTCTTGTGAAAGAACCCTCTTCTGCCACGGTCAGCAGTATTTCATATCTATCCATAAGCTTACCTTATGCTTCTATTATAAACATTTATTTCACTTATAAATACTTCATGCCAATAATATAAGTATGACAGTACTCAATGAAAATATCTTCTGCACCAGAAAAAAACATACCGCCTTCACAGAAGGCATGAAAGATGCCGTCCCGATTGCCTTAGGCTACTTTGCCGTATCCTTCTCACTCGGCATTGCCATGCGCAGAGCCGGCATGAATGCCTTCCAGGGCTTCTTATTATCGATCACCAATCTGGCTTCCGCCGGTGAATACGCAAACACCCAGGTCATTGCCTAACAGGGTGCTTATCTTGAAATGGTACTGGCAACTCTGGTTGCCAACATGCGCTATATCCTGATGTCTGCCTCTTTATCACAGCGTCTCAGCCCCCATGAAAAGAACATTCATCGCCTGGCCATGTCATATCCTCTGACTGATGAGATCTTTGCGATCGCCATCGCCCAGAACGGCTGTGTATCGCCTTCCTATCTGTATGGAGCAGCGCTTGCGGCAGTTCCGGCCTGGAGCATCGGTACAGCTGCCGGCATCATAGTCGGCAGTATCCTGCCCGCCCGCATGGTGACCGCTTTATCCGTTTCCCTCTACGGCATGTTTCTGGCCATTATCATCCCGCCCTGCCGCAAAGACAGAGCCGTATGTACCGCCGTTGTTTTCTCTTTCCTGCTTTCCTGTCTTTCCAGCTGGATTCCGGGTCTTCGTTCTCTTTCTTCCAGCATGAAAACCATTCTTCTGACCGTCATCATCGCGTCTGCCGCAGCTTTAACAGCCCCAAGAAAGGAGTAAACCATGCATAACATCTACATTTATATTCTGATTGCCGCAGCCGTCTCCTATGCAATCCGGGCCCTGCCGATGACCCTCATCCGCAAGCCCATTACCAATACCTTCATCCGCTCCTTTCTCTACTATGTCCCTTATGTCACACTGGCGTTGATGACCTTTCCCGCCATCATCCAGTCCGCTTCCAATCCGCTGGGCGGTTATATCGCCTTAGCCGCCGGCATCTTTCTTTCCTGGAAAGGCTGCTCTCTGCTTACCGTTTCAGCGGTGTGCTGTCTGTGTGTATTTGTCTTCTCGTTCATATGAAACTGTTTTCATCAATTTGAAAACAGTTTTTATTGTTTTCTGAATCTTTTTGCTTTTTCACTTACACAGAACACTCAGCCGTGCTATAGTACAGACACGAACCGATGAGAAAGAGCAAGCAGCCTGAACATACCTGCCTAGAGAACCGGCGGCTGGTGGAAGCCGGTAAGGAACATTCAGGGGAATGGGCTTTCGAGGGCTGACTGAACGCACACCGGTGCCAGCAGGAAAGACAGAGAAGGGTCTTCGTAAACAGATCCTGCATATGTCTGTATGCGAAAAAGTGGATGTGCAAACGTCAAGCCAGGCGGCACCGCAGGAGTGCTCTATATCACTCCTGTCCCAGCATAAATCACTGGGACAGGAGTTTTTCTGTCTCAGAGCACATGAAAAGCAGACAGAATATGACAGACATTCCTGACAAAATCTATTTATCCGAAGACGAACTTCCCACACAGTACTGCAGCCTCCGTGCTGACATGAAGGAAAAGCCCCCATGCTGAATCCGGTCACCCATGAAGTCATGAAACCGGAGGACATGGAACCGATCTTCTGCAAAGAACTGATCAGACAGGAACTGGATGACAGCACACCGGCAAAGATCGATTACAAGTCTGAAGGCAATAACACATCCGGCTCCCACAAGCTCAACAGTGCCGTTGCCCAGGCCTGCTATGCCAAGAAACAGGGTCTGAAAGGCGTCACAACCGAGACCGATACCATCCCGACAGATGCCGATCTTGAAAAAGGATTTGAATCCATTCCCCAGTTCCCGGGAAATACCCTGTAATAAACCTGGTAACATTATCACTGTTTACGCATGTAAACAGTGATTTTTTCATCTATAATGTAAATAATGACACCTTACTTAGCACGCAAAAAAGAAGAAAAAAGGCAGCGTCTTTTAAGCAGCGCCCACAGCCTGTTTGTGGCCCACGGCATTTCCGGCACATCCATCTCCCAGATCTGTGAAAAGGCAGGCGTAGCAAAAGGCACATTCTATCTGTATTTTCAGAACAAGGAAGAGATCTCAAGAGAATTGAACATTCAGCTCTCCCATGATCTGCTTGAAGATGCCTATAACTATGTTATTGAAAACAACCAGCAGGACTTTGTTGAAAATGTCATTGTCATGGCCCATTACATGGTCACCCGTTTCAAAGAAGATCCTGACATGGTCCGTATGATGAACCGCGACTTCCATTGGCAGATCACTGAAGGAATGTTCATGGAAGAAGATGAACCCCTGATCAATAATGTCCGGGAACAGATCCTCAGCTATTCCAGAAATACAGGTCTTTCCACCCACGTTCTGCTGATCCGCTTCTTCTCCGGCATTGCCATGTTATTCAGCGTCTGCTATTCCTGCATCATTGACCATCAGCCCGTAGATATCGATGAAGCGGAAAAAGAATTCCCGACTATGATCCGGGCAATTCTGACTGCCGGAGATAATCAGATATAAATCATTCCATACATGCAGAAAACCCAGCTGTCTCTTTATCAAAGCGGGGTTTCAATCCGTGTTTATACTCTTTCCTGTACTTCCACATGCACCGTATCACCGATATCCTTGCCGATGCTCTTACGGATATCCTTGCGGATGCCGATGATATAGGCAATACTGCCATCCTCGTTCTTTACACCCATATTGACCACACTGCCTTCATACTTCACACTATCAAACAGTGCCGTCACTTTCACTCTTCCTTTGCCGAACTCTTTTCTGACATCATAGGGGAACATCACATAGGCACCGCCCTTTGATGCTTTTTGAATCACTGCATCAAAGCTGTATGTCTTCATTCCTTATGTCCTTCCACACAGATCCAGTCCGTCCCTTCCTTTGTGTGTACGATGCATTCAGAAAAACCGGCGTCTTTAAAATACCTTCTGAACGTTTCAATATCCGGATTTCTGAGCTTATATGTCTTTATATTCTCCTTCACTTTTTCCGGCAGATCTTCTTTGCCATAGACATCCGCCGTCAAGAGAAAAACACCGTTCTTCTTCAATACACGGCATACTTCCTCCAGATCCTTCACCGCATCCGGCCAGAAATAGAAGCTCTCCACCGTAATGATCTTATCAAACGTCTCATCCTCAAACGGCAGTGCCTCAACTGACGCATTTTCAATAGTCATCTTTCCATTGGCAATGTCAGAGGCATTCAGTGCTCTTGACTCTTCCACCGATGTCTCAGAATAATCCACGCCATATAGATGACCTGTCTTAATTGAAGAAGAAAGACGATGCAGCGTCATGCCGCCGCCACAGCCGATATCCAGCACAACATCATCCTCATTCATCTGCCAGAAGGATAATGCCCATCCCGTCACCTGATAGTGAGACGCATTCATCCTCTCCAGCATCAGCTGTCCTGCTTTTCCTTCCGGACAGGCCGGATTTCCCTCTCTTGTAATTTCTTTTTCCTCTTTTTCATCCATCATAAACGTTCATTTTCTCCGCATTGAGTATAGCCATTTCTCTTTCCAAACGCAAAAACAGCCCTGGTCTTGCCAGGACTGTCTTCTTATTGCATCAGTTATTATCAGAATCGAACTCTGTCTTGAAGATGAACTTGCAGGAATTATTATCATCATCCAGCGCACCGGAGAATGTCTTATAATCCGCACCGGCATTGGTCAGACCCTTCAGACTGTCAACAACAGCCGGCAGATCCTCACCTAATACATCACCGATCTTCTTGATCCCTTCTTCATAGAACTGTTCCATACCGGATTCCAGTGCAGCTGCACCATCATCCAGTGTCGCAACACCAGTCTTCAGAGAAGAAGTACCATTCTTCAGTGTCTTAACGCCGCTGTTCAGTGTCAATGTTCCGTTATACAAAGTAGCAGAACCATCCTTAAGAGCATTCGCACCATCCGCAAGGCTGACAGAGCCATCCGCAAGTGACTTTGTGCCGGAGCCTAATGTCTGAACACCAGCATGAAGTGTCTTGGCACCATCATAGAGCTTAGAAGCACCACTGCTGAGAGATGCTGTACCATCTTTCAGCTTGCCTAAACCATCAAGAAGAGATTTAGAACCAGAGTATACGCTTGATACACCAGCTGTATAAGTGAGCAGTCCAGCTTTGAATGATTCAACCTGGCCAAGCTGATTTGCCACAAGCGACAAGGCGCTGTCTATTACACCATGTGATAAAGCGTTTTTAATCAACTGTTGTCCCTCAGGACTGCTTGCATTCTTAATCGCAGATTGCATAGAGCTGCCATTCTGTGCAAGGCTCTGAACTACTTTCAGATTTGCAGAAGAGATAGATCCAAGGATAGCTGCAGAATATACAACAGCAAGCTGAGCATTGTCATTATTAGCACCAGTGGCAGCTACAGCAGAAACAATCGTATTGTACAGCGTTTCCAGGTTGCTCTTAGCCTTGGCTGTAATCGCCTGATCTACTACTGCTTTTACATACGGATTTGTTAAACCAGTTCCGCTGGCAGGAACCGCCGCGTTCCGCAGAACAGCCGTTGCCGCGGCTGTCAGGTTCTCGGTTGAAACAGGATCCGCAGTATTATTTTCACAGCTATACGCAAGAATTTCAGCAGCCTGATCATCATTAATAGATAATCCCTGTGAACTCAAAGCTGCATTAACACCATCTTTAACTGAGCTAAGAATTGTTGAATATCCTGTGCTTTCAGCACTGCTTATGAACTCATCACTTGAAGCATATGCATTTAAAGCAGCCGCAACTTTTTCATTTGTCCACGGAGATCCAGTATTAATTATCTGCTGTACAGCAGTCTGCTTGGCACTTGTGTCTGCAGCGCTTAATAATGAATTAGCAGCAGCCGTAAGATTATCCTCTTTCAAAGCATTTTCGGCCGAGTTAGCCGAAGCTGAAAGATAAATCAGAATTTTAGTTACGCCTTCGAGGCCACCATAGGAGTCTAAAGCAGATTCGTCGACTCCTTTTGCTTTCAGAGCCGCCTGCACCTGGTTCTCAACTTCACCTAATGCTGTTTTCAGCATATCAGAAGATACATTTCCGATCTTGTTCAGTTCCTCCTGATAATTGCTTTCTGTCAGCGTTACTGAATAGCCCTGTGCCTGCAGCTGCTTATTGGCACTTTCAAATACTGCATTAACAATCTGTTGGCAGCCGCTGTTCAATGAGTCATTCTTGCTAACAAGTGCTGCCAGACCATCTGTCAGCTGCTGTGCACCAGATACTGCTGTTGCCATACTGGAATCCAGTGTAGCAGCACCGTCTGCCAATGACTTTGCGCCGTCTTCCAGAGAAGCAGCACCATCATTCAGAGAATTAACACCATCGTTGACCTGAGAAGCACCATCTTTCAGTGAGCTTGCTCCATCTGCTAAAGACTTGGAGCCATCAGCCAGTGAAGAAGCACCGCTTGTCAATGTATCAGAACCCTTCAGAAGAGAAGCCGCACCATTGTCAAGCTGCTCAGCTCCGCTCTTCAGCTGTGAAGTACCATCCTTCAGAGACTTCGTACCATCTACCAGTTTCTGACCGGAAGAAGTCAGCTGATCAATACTGCCGCTGAAGTCAGAGACATTCAGATCATCTGTATTGAGCAGGCTTAACAGATTGGATGTAGCGATCGTCATGCAGAGATCGATATCAAAGTCTGTTGTATCTGCTTCAAATTCAAAGTATTCAGGAATGTTGACGGAAGTCAGATCAATATCAGAAACAGAAGCTGTTTCAAGACTTTCCTTCAGTCCCGGCAGTGCTAAGCCATAAATGACATCACTGTCGTTATACTGGTTCATCTTGCCGTTTGTCACAGTCACATTTGTGAACTTGGACGCGTCCAGCGTCAGCCCTGTCACCATGCCGAACGGAACCTTAACCGTCTTTTCTTCCCCATCAGAAGTGATGGTTGTTTCAGCATTGTTTGTATAGTCGAAATGAACTTTGACATGACCTGACTGGCCTTTGATCTCTTCCGGAGATACTTCATTGCCATTCAAATAATAAGTAATCTTGACATCTACCGGCAGTTCCTTATCGGTTGTGCCCTGGTAGGAAATATCAGTACCATCACTGGTCCAGGTGATATTGCCATTGCCATCGGAAGAATACTTTTCATCACCGGATACATTTTCAATGTTATCCAGATTGGAATAATCTTCTACCGCACCTTTCTTGCCGGCTGTATGCAGTGTATCGGAAACAACCATATGGTTCATACTGCCGTCTGCACCGGTAAATACATAGACTGTTTCATCCTTGCCGGTCTGCTGGGAAGTATAGGCTTCACTGGCATCCTTCTTGGATGATTTCTTTTCTGAAGATACGGTGTCTGCCGCAGCAGTGGATTTCGCCTCATCTGCTGATACGGCACAGCCGCACATGGATACAGTTAACACAGAGGCAGTAATAACTTTAACAATCTTGTTCATATCTTTTCTCCTCTTATCCTCTTTGAGGCTTAGTAGTTTTGGTAATGATCTTATCGAAGATCAGCAGCATACTCGGCAGTACGAAGATAACGCACATCATGGAAATCAATGCACCTCTTGCCATCATAATGCAGAGTGATGAAACAACATCGATACTGGAATAAATACCGACCCCGAAGGTAGCCGCGAAGAAACTCAATGCGGATACCAGAATGGACTTGGAGCTGACGGTCAAGGCATCCGATACAGCTTTATGCTTTTCCACTCCGTTGGTACGGTCGCGTCTGTATCTTGTTGTTAACAGAATTGCATAGTCAACGGTAGAGCCTAACTGTACGGTACCGATGACAATGGAAGCGATGAATGGAATTTCCGTCCCTGTAAAACATCCGACACCGAGGTTGATGAAGATACCTAATTCGATGACGGCCACAAGAATGAACGGCAGGGAAATGGAACGGAAGACCAGGGCAATGATCACAAAGATAATGCCGATGGATACCGCGTTGACGGTATTGAAATCCTGGTCGGTGATGTCAATCAGATCTTTTGTGGCAGGTGCTTCACCGATGAGCAGACTGTTCTTGTCATAGCTCTTGGCGATCTTCTGCAGGGAAGTGATCTGACTGTTGACTTCATCACTGGCAACCTTGTACTTGGAACCGATCAGAATCACCTGCCAGTTCTCATTCTCCAGACTGTCTCTGATCTTATCCGGAATCACTTCCTCCGGAATGGATGGATCCTTGATGGTATTGAGGCCGAGAACATACCTGACCCCGTCTGTATCCTTCATCTGATCCGCCATGGCCTTGATGTCCTTGTCCTTCACATCAGAAGAAATGAGAAGAACATGGGTAGCCTGCTGGTCGAATTCATCTGCCAGCTTCTCATTGGCCACAATGGAATCAAGATTCTTCGGCAGGGATCTGTCGAGGTTGTAGTAGACGTTGGTGTGGCTGTGGCCATACAACGCCGGAACCAGTACGATTAATGCAATGACCATGAATACATAGGCATGCCTGGTAACCCAGCCGCCGATGCGGCCAAGGTCCGGCAGCAGTGCCTTATGTCTTGTCTTGATCAGAAGCTTATCAAAGACAAGAATCAGAGAAGGCAGAATCGTTACACAGGCGACAACACCAAGCAGAACACCCTTTGCCATGACAAGACCCAGGTCAAGTCCTAAGGTGAAGCGCATGAAGCACAGGGCAATAAAACCTGCGATGGTAGTGACGGAAGAGCCGATAATGGATGTGAATGTTTCACAGATGGCGTTTTCCATTGCCGTTTGATGATCCGGATCCTTTTCACAGAAGGCGGTGTAGGAATGCCACAGGAAGATCGAGTAGTCCAGTGTGACACCTAACTGCAGAACTGCGGCAATAGCTTTGGTAACATAGGAGATCTGGCCCAGAATCAGGTTGTTGGATCCAAGGTTGTACATGATGGCACAGCCGATGGATGCCAGAAACAGGAAAGGCACCAGATAACTGTCCATCGCCAGCATCAGTACTACAACAGATAAAGCAACCGCAATGGCAATGTATACCGGCGCTTCCTTATCTGCCAGCTGCTTTGTATCAATCAGCACCGCCGTCATACCGGACAGGAAGCACTGCCTGCTGGCAATCTTGCGGATCTGTTGACAGGCCTTTGTTGTTCCATCTTCAGATGTTGTCTGATCAAAGATGATGACCATCATCGTTGCATCATCTTTGTTGAAGGCATCATAGATCTCATCCGGCAGAACTTCCTTCGGAATCGACAGATCAGCGAACGAATCATACCAGAGCACTGTCTTGACATGATCCACATCCTCAATCTTATCCTTCATCCTGGCAACATCCTTATCGCTCATCCCCTCACAGATAAACATTGAGAATGCGCCGGTACCGAATTCATCCTGCAGAATATTCTGTCCCTTCATCGTATCGATGTTCTGAGGCAGGTATGTCAGCATATCATAGTTGACTTTCGTGTTGATATAGCCGATGGTCGCCGGTATCAGCAGTGCAATGGCAATCAACAGCACAGCCACACGGCCTTTGACGACACCATGTGCAAATTTCTTCAGCATTCCTTTCACCCCTCCTGACTTTTTGACTTTTAGTCATTTTCGTTATGACACATCATCTGTTATATCCATTTTCACAACAGGCTTCAAGCTGTTTTTCCACATGAATTGACACTTGGTCATATTTGTATTCAAAAAGAAACAGGATCAGCAGATCCTGTTTCCGATATATTCAACAGCACCTCCTGCCAGACCTGCTTTCCTTTACCGCCTTATCCAGCAGGAAGGAAAGAATCACATGGATGCCTGGACAGACAGAAATACACAGCATACTTCCAGAATGGAATCACATCATGCAGCTGACAGTGCATGCCATACCGACTTCTGGTTCACATGCTCTACGGATGTAAAGCTGATACAGTATGCAGTTCAGAGCACTATATACCATTTCAGCATCTTCTTTTTTAATTGACTCAGCCGCTTCCATTTTTCATGCATGCCTTTATCTTAGTCCCTTTAGATTAATTTCTGCTTAACCATCTATGACACTTGTATACATTTTTAAAAATTTCTATGGATTTTTCCATCGTCTTCTGTTAAAATAATCAAGCGCAAGCGGAGTGTGGCGCAGCTTGGTAGCGCGCTTCGTTCGGGACGAAGAGGTCGTGGGTTCGAATCCCGTCACTCCGACCATGGAAAGAGCTCAATCGAGCTCTTTTTTCTATTTATGGGCAGATATGATTGGATCTTTCCCTGCCATTTTCACATTCATCTGCTATTCTATTACATGCCATGTATAACACGATTAAAGTTATCGACTGCGAGGTTCTCGCAGCTGTCTATTTTTTCTATCTGCTGCCCCGCTATAAGAAAGCAGGTACAGCATCCCTCATCATGCATACACTGCTGTATGCCTATGTCTGTGTGGTCATGTATCTGACACTGCTGCCGCTGATTCCTACCTTTGATGAGCCCAGCATCAACCTTGTTCCATTCCGTGACTACATCTATGCTTTCGGCGATTACCGCAAGCAGGTCTTTCTGAATGTTCTTCTGTTTGTCCCCATGGGCATTTTCATTCCCTGGTTCCGGGATACAAAGTTTGTCAGAACAGTATTATGGGGGATGCTGCTGTCGCTGTGCATTGAAGTACTGCAGCCATGGGTCACTCTGTACCGGGTTTGTGATATTACGGATCTGATCACCAATACAGCCGGGGCTGCCCTTGGCTATGGCATCTATCATCTGGTTCGAAAACCATTACGAAAACTGCGTGCCGCTTCAAGACGCGTCTGAAGCGGTATAATTTCTTTATAGAATCGAGGCTTTCTTATGGATCTCAACCAATACAGATACGACGGCACCCATACCTTTTCCATTTCCGATGCTTCAACTGAAGAAACATCCCTGTGCCCTGACAAGAAAAAAGCCAGTGAGAAAATGAATGACAATCTTGCCGAAATCGATGCCCTGCAGCAGAAACTCTATGCCGATAAGAAAGAAGGCGTCATCTTCCTGTTTCAGGCCATGGATGCGGCCGGCAAGGATGGTACCATCCGGGCTGTTCTGCAGTGTCTTTCCCCGCATGGTGTATATGAAGCAGCCTTCAAGGCACCAGACAGCATAGAACTGGCCCACGACTACTTATGGCGCATTGCTGAGAAGGTTCCAGCCAAGGGTGAAATCGCCATTTTCAACCGCTCCCAGTATGAAGATGTGCTGATCGGAAAGGTAAAGCATCTCTACAGGAGTCAGGCCCATGCGGCCCGCATCGATGAAGATACGATCATTGATACCCGCTATCAGGATATCGTCAACTTTGAGAACTATCTCTACCATAACAGCGTGCGTACGGTAAAGTTCTTTCTGCATATCTCACGCAGAGAACAGGCCGGGCGTTTTCTGTCCCGGATAGAAGAGCCTGAAAAGAACTGGAAGTTCTCCGGTTCAGATTATGAAGAGAGAAAGTACTGGGATGACTACCAGGAGGCGTTTGAAACTGCGATTAACAGAACCGCTACAAAGGACTGCCCCTGGTATGTGATCCCGGCAGATCACAAGTGGTATATGCGCTATCTTGTCTCGGAAATTATCCTTTCTGTTCTGCAAGATATGAACCCGCAGTATCCTGAAGTGACAGAAGAAAGAAGAAAAGAATTCGAAAGATACCGCAAAGAGCTGGTCAATGAACTGAAAAAGTAAAGTAAAGGCGTGCTTCTGCACGCCTTTAGGAAACCAAGCGGGAATCCTCGGCCATTCAATGACCGAGATGAAAGCGTAATTTGTTAATAATCCTTTGACTATATGTGCTTATATTATGCCTATAAATATAGATTTTTTTGCTATATATGTTATACTGTGTGTATGAAAAAAAACAATCTTATACATGCACGAACATGTGTTTACAATGTAAATTATCATATCGTCTGGTCTGTCAAATACAGACGTAAGGTTTTGAAT
>Ga0256406_1004978_pt1 | contig 14653 bp, 12 predicted proteins | sample RumenRJG_03DNA_FD_185986 | JGI IMG/M metagenome (GOLD analysis project Ga0256406, IMG submission 185986) | Bovine rumen microbial communities from Lethbridge, Alberta, Canada - RJG_03 | ecosystem: Host-associated > Mammals > Digestive system > Stomach > Rumen | place: Canada: Alberta | collected... | reverse complement strand
ATGAAATATGGTATGATGTAGAAGCGTATACAGGGAGGCAAAATGGATCAGATTTCAATGTTTGATAATTTAGGGGAAGAGAATCCGGCGGACGAGCCGCTCGCGGAGCGGCTGCGCCCGAGGGATCTGAGCGAGTTTGTAGGGCAGACTCACCTGATCGGGCCCGGCAAGGTGCTGACGCATATGATCGAACAGGATCAGGTCTCCTCGATGATCTTCTGGGGGCCTCCGGGAGTCGGAAAGACGACACTGGCGCGGATCATTGCGAACACCACGCAGTCGCGTTTTATCACGTTCAGCGCAGTGACCAGCGGAATCAAGGAGATCCGTCAGGTGATGCAGGATGCGGAGCGAAGCCGGCGGTTCGGCGAGCGGACGATTGTTTTTATCGATGAAATTCACCGCTTCAACAAAGCGCAGCAGGATGCATTTCTGCCGTTCGTTGAGAAGGGGAGCATCATACTGATCGGCGCGACGACGGAAAATCCGTCGTTTGAGGTCAACGGCGCGCTGCTTTCCCGCTGCAAGGTCTTCGTGCTGAAGCAGCTGACGAAGGAAGATATCGTAAAGCTGCTCCGCCGGGCGATCCGGGATCCGAGAGGATTCGGCGACAAGCACGTCATCGCGTCAGATGAGATCCTGAATGCGGTCGGCGTAATGTCGAACGGAGACGCGCGGTCGGCGCTCTCGACGCTGGAGATGCTGGTGCTGAACGGGGACTACTATACCGAGGAAGACGGGACGCAGCGGATCACGATCACGAAGGACACGTTCGAAATGTGCACTTCGGAGAAGATGCTCCTCTACGATAAAGACGGCGAGGAACACTATAACCTGATTTCCGCACTGCACAAGTCGATGCGGAATTCGGATGCGGACGCTTCGGTGTACTGGCTGGCGCGGATGCTGGAGGCGGGCGAAGATCCGCTTTATATCGCAAGGCGCGTCACCCGGTTCGCGGCGGAGGATGTCGGTCTTGCCGATCCGAGGGCGATGGAAATCGCGATTGCCGCCTATCAGGCGTGCCACTTCATCGGTATGCCCGAATGTTCGGTTCACCTGACGGAAGCAGTGGTGTATATGGCGCTGGCGCCGAAGTCCAATGCGATGGAGACCGCATATCTGACGGCGAAGAAAGACGCGCTCGCGCAGCTTCAGGAGCCGGTGCCGCTTCATATCCGCAATGCGCCGACTAAGCTGATGAAGGAACTGGATTACGGCAAGGGATATCAGTACGCGCACGACTTCGAGGAGAAAGTTACCGCAATGCAGTGCCTGCCGGATTCGCTGGTCGGAACCGAGTACTATCACCCGACAGAGCAGGGGGTGGAAGGCCGGTTCAAGGCGCGGTATGAGAGCTTGAAAGAATGGAAGGAGAAACATCGGAAATGATGATGGAGACCGTGAGAATCCTGCTGGCGGCAGCGCTGATCCCGCCGATCGTGCTGATGGTGATCATTTACAGAGAAGATAAAGTCGAGCGGGAGCCGGTATCGATGATCATCCGGTTGCTGATTTTCGGCGGATTTATGACGATTGCAGCGGCATTGATTGAAGGGATTGCGCTTTCGGCAGTGCAGTCTGTGCTTAATGTGCATACGATTACGTACCGGCTGGTCGAGAATTTTATCTGTGTTGCGCTGGTTGAGGAAGGCGTCAAGTATTTTGCACTTCGGAAGGGAAGCTGGAACAGCCCGGATTTCAATTACCGGTTTGACGGGATTGTGTACGCCGTAGCGGTTTCCCTTGGCTTCGCGGCGGTCGAGAACGTCGGATATGTTTTTTCATACGGGCTCGCAAATGCAGCGGTCCGGGCCGTTACGTCCATCCCGGGACACTGTATTTTCGGAATCTTTATGGGAATCAACTACAGTTTCGCAAAGGCGGCGGCGAACCGCGGCCTCCGGGGAAAGCTGCGCTATCATTCTCTGATGGCGCTGATCGTGCCGATGTGCCTGCACGGGTTCTATGATTTTACGGCGTCATCCAGCAGCGGGGAATACGTTCTGGTGTTCTTTATCTTTGTCATTGCGCTGGATGTGATCGCGGTCCGGCGGGTGCACCGGATGGAGAAGTACGACGAGTCGCTGTACGATCCGGATGCGATTAACCCGCCGGGGGTCTGATTGACGGCCCGGTGTCAGAGCCGGCATCTGCGGTCGGTAATTGCTGCCTTTTGTTATAGAAATGACATTGGGACTATGATACAATATCAATTGCGGACGCCTGTTTCGGAGGCGGTTCTGCGTATATGAGATTAGAGGAAGGATCAATATTTATGAAGGATATTGAAATCAGAGAATTATTTCGCAATCAGGAGAAATACGGCGGCGAGAAGGTGCAGGTGCACGGGTGGGTGCGCGGCAACCGCAGCTCCAATCAGTTTGGATTCCTGTCGCTGAATGACGGGACATTTTTTACGCCGCTTCAGGTCGTCTACGAAGCGGATAAGCTGGACAACTATTCGGAGATCGCAAAGGCGAGACTTTCGGCCGGTGTGAAGGTGCAGGGCGAGGTCGTGCTGACGCCGGAAGCGAAGCAGCCTTTTGAGATCCACGCGGAGGAAGTCGTGATCGAGGCGGATTCGGATTCGGATTATCCGCTGCAGAAGAAGCGCCACACGATGGAGTTCCTTCGGGAGATCGCCTACCTGAGACCGCGGAGCAACACGTTCTCGGCGGTGTTCCGGGTCCGCAGCATTGCGGCCTATGCGGTGCACAAGTTCTTCCAGGACCGGAATTATGTCTACCTGACTGCGCCGCTGATCACCGGAAGTGACGCGGAGGGCGCCGGCGAGATGTTCCAGGTAACGACTCTGGATCTGGACAATATTCCGAGAACGGAAGACGGAAAGATCGATTACACGCAGGATTTCTTCGGCAAGGAGACGAATCTGACGGTTTCCGGTCAGCTGGAGGCAGAGGCTTTTGCGCTGGCATTCCGGAATGTTTATACTTTCGGGCCGACGTTCCGCGCGGAGAATTCCAATACGACGAGACACGCGTCGGAATTCTGGATGATCGAGCCGGAGATCGCGTTTGCTGACCTGAGCGATGATATGGACGTGGCGGAGGCGATGGTCAAATATATCATCACTTATACGCTGGAGCATGCGCCGGAGGAGATGGAATTCTTCAACCGGTTCATCGACAAGGGCCTTCTGAAGAGGCTTGATCACATCGTCAATTCCGATTTCGTCAGAATTACATATACGGAGGCTGTCGAGGAGCTGAAGAAGTCCGGAGAGAATTTCCAGTATCCGGTTGAATGGGGACTGGAACTTCAGACGGAGCACGAGCGGTACCTGACCGAGAAGGTATATAAGAAGCCGGTGTTCGTTACAGACTATCCGAAGGACTGCAAGGCTTTCTATATGCGCCTGAACGATGACGGCAAGACCGTGGCGGCCTGCGATATGCTGGTGCCGGGCGTCGGCGAGATCATCGGCGGGAGCCAGAGAGAAGAGCGGCTCGATGTGCTTCTGCGGCGCATGGATGAGATCGGTATGAACAAGGACACCTATGACTGGTACATCAACCTCAGAAGATATGGCGGCGTCAAGCATGCCGGATACGGTCTGGGCTTTGAGCGCATGATCATGTACATGACCGGAATGGGCAATATCCGGGACGTACTGCCGTTCCCGAGGACGCCGAAGAGCGCAGAGTTCTAGCGGAAAGCGCAGCTGGCCGGAATTGTTTTTGGCAGTGGACGGACAATGCGCGCATTAATACGAACCGATTATCAGAAATGATAAAATATATATAACGGTTGCAAACTACAGGAGGATTCTATGAAGGGTTATACAAGCGATAAGATCAGAAATGTTGTATTGCTGGGTCACGGCGGATGCGGAAAGACCACCTTCCTTGAAGCGGCACTGCTTCAGACGAAAGCGCTGAAACGCCTCGGCAGAGTCGAGGACGGAAACACCGTATCAGACTATGACAAGATGGAGATCGAGAAGAAATATTCGATCAACACTACCATGGTACCGGTGGAATACAATGGCTACAAATACAACTTCCTCGATACCCCGGGCTTCTTTGATTTCGTTGGAGAGGTCGATTCTGCGATGAGCACGGCCGGTGCCGCGATCATCATGGTAGATGCGTCGGCAGGAATTCAGGTCGGCACGGAGAAGGCCTGGGAGATGTGCATGGATACCCATACACCGAAATTCATGGTCCTCACTAAGATCGATAAGGATAACGTAGACTGTGACAAAGTTATCAAAGCGATTCGCGAGAAGTTCGGCAACTCCGTTGTAACGGACGAGGATCAGGATGCTCTGAACGAGGCGGTTGCCGGAACCAGCGAAGAGCTGATGGAGAAGTTCTTCAACGACGAGCCGTTCACCGAAGAGGAATTTACGAACGGGCTGATGAGCGGTATCGCTAACGGCGAAATCGTACCGATCATCAAGGAATCCAGCATCACGGGAGACGGCATGGACGAAGTCCTGCGATCGATCGCGCGTTATGTGCCTACACCGGCAAAGCATGCGCCGTATGTAGGCAAAGACGTGGACGGAAATGAAGTGGATGTTGTGACGGATGTCGATGCGGATCCGGTTGTCTATGTATTCAAGACGATTGCCGATCCGTTCCTCGGCAAGATCTCCTATGCGAAGGTACTCTCCGGCAAGGTCAAGGTGGGCATGGAACTGTACAATCCGCGGACACAGAAGTCGGAGAAGCTCGGATCGATGTTTTTTGTCAGAGGAAAGACGCAAGAGGCGGCAACCGAGGTACTGGCCGGAGATATGTTCGCACTGGCGAAGCTTCAGCACACGAAGACCGGAGATACGCTGTGCCTGAAGAGCAAACCGGTTCAGATGAACGGCATCGATTTCCCGAAGCCGACCTATTTCGTTGCGGTGGAAGCGGCTGACAAGAACGATGAAGAGAAGATGATTCAGGGCCTGAACCGCCTGATGGAAGAGGATCCGTCGATCACGATCGAGAGAAATCCGGAGACGCATCAGACGCTGCTGGGCGGCCAGGGAGATATCCAGATCGGTATTATCCGCTCGAAGCTGAAGGAGAAATACGGTGTGGATCTGAAGATCGTGCCGCAGAAGATCGCATACAGAGAGACGATCAAGGGAACGTCCGATGTACAGGGCAAGCACAAGAAACAGTCCGGCGGCGCCGGCCAGTACGGTGATGTATGGATCCGTTTCTCGCCGTCCGATCAGGAATTCGAATTCTCCGAAGAGCTGTTCGGCGGTTCGGTTCCGAAGAACTACGTCCCGGCAGTCGAGAAGGGACTGCTGGAATGCATGGAGAAAGGCCCGCTGGCCGGATGCAAAGTACAGAACGTAAAGGCGGTGCTCCACGATGGTTCTTACCACGAAGTCGACTCCAACGAAGTCTCGTTTAAGATCGCTGCTTCGCTGGCGTTTAAGAAGGGCATCGTTGCAGCAAATCCGTGCCTGCTCGAGCCGATTATGAAGCTCGAAATCACGGTGCCGGAGAAGTACACCGGCGATGTGATGGGCGATCTGAACAAGAGAAGAGGCCGGATCCTCGGCATGGAGCCGTCGGACAAGGGCACGGTTCTCCTCGCGGAAGCGCCGCAGGCCGAGCTGTTCGACTATGCGATCGTCCTGAGAGCGATGACGCAGGCGAGAGGCAGCTTCACGATGGAGTTCTCAAAGTATGAAGAGGTTCCGGGCAACATCGCGCAGAAGATCATCGATGCGCATAAGGCGGAATCAGAACAGAAGTAACAGAAATACAAGCAGAGACATCTGCGCCGCGCCGGTACGGAACCGGGGCGGGATCAGGATTCAGAAGGAGCACGGGAAGCCGTGCTCCTTTTGCGAAAGGCAGGATTATGGCAAAAAAAGCGAAGACGGTATATATCTGCACGGAGTGCGGGCACGAGAGCAATGGCTGGCAGGGGCAGTGCAGCTTCTGCGGTGCGTGGAACACGATCGTGGAGCAGAAGATCCAGACGCCGTCTCTTTCGGAAAATGACACGCGCCGGCGGGCGTCTGCAGCGGGAAAGCCGCTCCCGCTCCGCTCGGTCGGAACGCACAATTATGACCGGATCCGCTCTGGGATCGAGGAACTCGACCGCGTTCTCGGCGGCGGCATCGTGCTGGGTTCGCTGATCTTGATCTCCGGCGAGCCCGGAATCGGCAAGTCGACGCTGATCCTCGAAGCTGCAGAGCATATTGCGGAGAATTACGGAAAAGTGCTCTATGTGACCGGAGAGGAGTCCGAGGAGCAGGTAAAACTTCGCGCTGACCGTGTGCTCGAAGACCTTTCCGGGAACATGTACATATTTCCGGAGACCAGCCTGGAGAGTGTGCTTGCGAACTGCGATACGATGAAGCCGTGCTTTCTTGTGATCGACTCGATCCAGACAATGTACTCGGAGACGGCGGATTCCGTTGCCGGCAGCGTATCGCAGATCCGCACCTGCTCAAACCTGCTGATGAACTACGCGAAGCGGAATAATGTGCCGGTCTTTATCGTTGCGCATGTGACGAAGTCCGGCGAGCTGGCCGGACCGAAGACAATCGAACATATGGTGGACTGTGTCCTGCAGTTTAATGGCGAACGGGACCGGGATCTCCGGGTTCTCCGGTCGCTGAAGAACCGTTTCGGTACGACGGATGAGATCGGTGCGTTCCGGATGGGAGTCGGCGGAATGAAGGAAGAGAAAGACCTGTCCGGGAGTCTTCTCGAAAATCCGGACCTGCGGGAAGAGGGGTCGGTGGTATCGGCAATCTACGAGGGAAGCCGGCCGATTTTCTTTGAAATCCAGGCGCTGGTGACACCGGCAAACGTCGGTTTTGCCCGGCGCACTGCTGTCGGGATTGACTATAACCGGCTGAACATGATTCTCGCTGTGCTCGAGAAGAAGGCCGGTATATCGCTGCTGAATTACGATGTGTTCGTCAATGTGGTGGGTGGCATGCGGCCGGACAGCCCGTCGACCGACCTCGCGGTGGCGCTTGCGATTTACAGCTCTTTCCGGGGAAAAACAGCGGCGCGCAAGACGGTCGCGATCGGAGAAGTCGGACTGACCGGAAATCTGCGTTCGGTCCGGAATGCGGAGAAAATATCGGCAGAGGCAGTGCAGCTCGGTTACGAGAAGATCATCCTGCCGAAGAAAAATGCCGGCTCCGCGGTCAAGGGCATTGATGCGGTGGGCGTCGAACGGCTGATGGACGCAATTCATAGTTTCTTCGGCTAATCGTCCGGGGAAATTCCATATTTCAGACACAAAAAAGGCAGTGCCGGGGAAGTCAGAACTTCCGGCATTGCCTTTTTGTAACAATTGAATGATGCCCGGCGGATTACACTTTCGGCGGTCTTACGGTCTCCATCTCAAACCAGAAGTCGCTGCCCTCGCCGACCTTGCTGTCGACGCCATAGTCCGCATTGTGCAGGACCAGGATGCCTTTGCAGATTGCGAGTCCGAGTCCGGACCCCTCGATGTCCCGGGTACGGTTCGCGCTCGTCCGGTAGTAGCGGTCCCATACGTGGGACAGTTCATCCGCAGCGATTCCGTCACCGTGATCGATGACATCCACACGGACGTTCTTGCCGCTGCGTTTGACACTGATCTCCATGTACTTGCTGTCACCGCCGTATTTAAACGCGTTCGATGCAAAATTCGAAATGACCTGCTTGATCTTCTCCTTATCGCCGTACACGTAGGTTGGCTTGCATTTGTTGAAATGAACGTGGTAGCCTTCCTGCTCGTTCAGCAGCAGATAGGTGTTGGCGATATCCTCTGCCACGCCGACGAGGTCGAATGTCTCCTTGTGCAGCTCCAGCGTGTTGGACTGGAGCCGTGAAGCGGAAAGCATATCCGTCACAAGCTTGTTCAGCCGGTCGGTCTCCGTGATGATCACATTCAGGTGCTGACGGCGCTTCTCCGGGTTGTCTCCGGAAATGTCGTTAATCATCTCCGCATAAGACTTGATCATGGTCAGCGGCGTCTTCAGGTCGTGCGAGACGTTTGCAATCAGATCCCGCTGATAGGAATCCGTCTTCTGCATCTCATAAGATGCTGTGTTCAGCGTTTTCGCCAGTTCCTTCGTCTCGGTGAACATGCCGCCTTTGAACTTGACGTTGTAATTCCCTTTGCTGAGCTCGATCGCGGATTTCGTGATGTCCTTGATCGGCTGCGAAAGCCGCGTCGCGATGACCATCGCCAGAACGAAGGAAATGCAGAGCGCAATCAGACTGATGTATTTGAGCTGCCGCTGCAGGATGACGATGGTTGACTGCACCGGATAAAGCGGCGCCACGATGTACAGCATACTGCCGCTGCTGCGGCCGTCCAGATAGGTGGCATAGACCAGCCGCCGGGTGTCGTTCTTCTTGTCCTTCGCGATCAGCGATACGGAATCCACCGAATTTGACTCCAGCTGATTCTTCGCTGTCGAGGTCTCAAAATCATAAGCGATGTTCGACGGTTTAAAATATGATCCGCTGTCGTAGACTTCCGTGCCGTTATCCGTGTCAACCCGGATGAAGATGTCGCTCGTCGACGACGCACTCTGCGCCAGTCTGCCGAATCCGGACGGATCCCGCGAGTATTCATCGACCAGCAGCTTTGCAGTGCGCTGGGTCTCCTGAACCTTCATCTGTTCATAGTAGTTCGTCGTAAAGAAGTTCTGAAGCACCCAGATCAGCGCGATCAGAAACGCAGCAAAAACGACGAAATATACGACGCTGATCGCCCGGACGCTCCGGAAATCAATTCTTCTCTTCGGACTTGTCGTTGTCTTCGTACTCAAATTTGTAGCCAACTCCTCTCAAAGTAACGATGAATTTGCGGTACGGCCCCAGATTATTCCGCAGATTCTTGATATGAGTGTCGATCGTCCGGTCGTCGCCGAAGAAGTCATAGCCCCAGATATCGGAGAGCAACTTGTCCCGGGAGAGTGCGATATTCTTGTTCTGAATCAGGTAAAAAAGCAGATCGTATTCCTTCGGAGTCAGATTGATCCGCTTGCCATCCACGTAGACCGTGCGTGCTGCGATATTGACTTCGAGGCCGTCAAACTTCATCACCTGCGAGCCGGCATTCTCGCTGCCGCTCTTGCGCTGGAGCACCGCATTGACACGGGCCATCAGTTCCTTCGGACTGAACGGCTTCACTACATAGTCGTCGATTCCGAGCTCGAATCCGAACAGCTTGTCATATTCCTCACCGCGAGCGGAAAGCATGATGACCGGGATATCCTTGATCTTCTTGATCTCCTTGACTGCGCTGAAGCCGTCCAGCTTTGGCATCATGACATCCATGATGATCAGGTCATAATCGTTGAGCTTGCAGAGTCCGATGGCACTCATGCCGTCGCCGGCCTCCGCGACTTCGTATCCGCTGAATTCTGCATATTCCTTGATGACCTCACGGATCTTCGCTTCATCATCGACCACGAGTAACTTCTTCATGTATTGTCTCCTTTCCGCCTGAAAGAATGTTGAATTCTAAGTCATAGAGCCCGGAAAAATAGCGGGCTCCGGCCGCCGCAGACTATCCCGCAAACAGCCGTAGCCATTATATCATAGAATTATGGGGCGATGTGAAGAAATGTTGTCGAAACCATGTATTGACAACTATATACATGGGTGGTATAATATAAAAATTTTTATTGAAATAATATCTGCCTTGAGATATAATAGTATCTGCGAAAGTAGAGGTGGATACATGTTCCAGATCGGAGAAAATATCGCATATCCTATGCATGGCGCAGGAACCATTACGAAGATCGAAGAGAAAGAAGTGCTCGGCGAGAAGCACCGCTATTATTATGTCAGCCTGCCGCACAGCAAGATGACGGTTATGGTTCCGGTGGAGAGTTCAGACAAGGTTGGCGTTCGGAGCATTATCAGCTCTTCGGAGATCGATAGTGTCCTGAAGGTTCTGGAAGCGGATACGGAGCCGATGCCCAGCAACTGGAACCGCAGATATCGTGAGAATACGGAGCGCCTGAAGTCCGGAGACATATACGAGGTAGCCGGCGTTGTCCGCAATCTGGTGAGAAGTGACCGGACGAAGAAGCTGTCGACCGGAGAGAAGAAGCTCCTCGGGAATGCCAAGCAGATTCTGGAGAGCGAACTGATGCTCGCCGGCGGATATTCGATGGAAGAGGCGGACAAGCTGGTGGAAGCGCACATATAGCTATAGCGGCATTGCGCATCTGAAGCAGACGGCAGCAGCCCGTTGCCGTGTTCTGTCATGCAAGAGCCATTAACTGTTATTGACAAGTCTTTACAGGAGCCCGAGGAAGCAGCGCGGATGTTTCTGCGCTGTCTTTTCTGAAGGCTCCTCATTTATTTCCGAATCCTATTTTGAAAGGAGGTGAGAACATGCTGAAGAAGCTGGGAAGAGCGCTGATCATATTCCTCGGAGCGATCGCGGGCGGCGTGCTGTATTATTTCATTTTATATTTCTCAGATCCGTCCTACCGGGAAGCGAAGCAGCTGATCCGGAACAACACGGACGTCAGTTTATTTATTCTATGCGTATTTACAATGGCACTTATCTTTAACGTCGTGGCACCGGCAGTGTCCCGGGGAACTTCCAAAGCGACAGCGGATATCGGCAGGGACATGGCCGGAGTGCCGGTACCGAAGATACTGACCGGCGTGATCGGGCTGATCTTCGGATTTGTGATCGCACTGCTTTTATCCATGACCTATCGATCGCTGCTCAGCAGCGGATGGTATACGATCCTGACTCTGCTTCTGTACATTGTATGCGGATTCCTCGGTTTTTCGATCGGAGTCAGCAAAAGCAACGACCTGATGCAGATGGCAGCGAAGGTCAGGAACGACGTGTCGAACCGGGACCGGATGCGGTCACACGGCGGGAGCGGTCCCAAGGTCTTTGATACGAGCAGCATTATTGACGGACGGATCGCGGATGTCATGCGGGCCGGCTTTCTGGACGGCCCGTACGTCATACCGGATTTCGTTCTGGCGGAGCTGCACCACATCTCGGATTCCGCCAATTCGCTGAAGCGGACCCGGGGCCGCCGCGGCCTGGATATTCTGGAGCAGATGCAGAAGGAATTCAAGCTGTCTTTCTACAAATCTGCAGGCAAGAAGGAAATCGAGGAGATTCCGGAGGTTGACGTCAAGCTGGTCAAGCTCTGCAAGATGCTGAAGGGATCGCTCGTCACCACGGACTACAATCTGAACAAAGTGGCGAAAATCAATGACGTGAAAGTGCTGAACATCAACGAGCTGGCCAATGCGATCAAGCCGGTCGTGCTGCCGGGCGAGAAGATGATCGTCGATATCATCAAGCAGGGCAAGACACCGGAACAGGGCATCGGATATCTGGATGACGGTACGATGATTGTCGTGGAAGACGGCAGCGGTAGAATCGGCGAGACGGTCACAATTCATGTGACCAGCGCAATACAGACGTCGGCAGGTAAAATGATCTTCGGCCGCTGCGGCAGATAGCGGCGGGAGTTTTGAACCGCGTGTTCGCAGATCCGGCCGGAGATTGGAGACGGAACAGAATTATTGCTTATTTTTTAACAAATTAATAGTAATAATGGCTTGCAGTAATTATATAAACATTCTATAATAAAAAAATAAAGTTGTTGCGAAATAACAAATTATCGCGCGGCGGATACAGGATATTCCTGTAGGATTACCAACCAGCACCAGAGAGGACGTATATATGGGTGTCAGAATAGGAAATGGTTTTGATGTCCATCGTCTGGTCCCGGACAGAGCGCTGCTGCTGTGCGGGACTCCGGTCCCCAGCAGCTTAGGACTGCTCGGGCATTCGGACGCAGACGTTGCGACCCATGCCATTATGGATGCGCTGCTCGGAGCGGCGGCGAAAGGTGATATCGGAAAGCACTTTCCGGACACCGACGAACGATATGAAGATGCAGACAGCCTTGCGCTTTTGAAAGAAGTGAGAAAGATAATCGGAGATTATGACATTCTCAATGTCGATGTGACGATCATCTGCGAAAGGCCGAAGCTTTCCCCGTATATCGGCGCAATGAGAAAGAAGATTGCGGACACGCTGGAGATTTCCGATGAAGCCGTCAGCGTCAAGGCGACGACGACGGAAGGGCTCGGATATACCGGGCGGGGAGAAGGCATCGCGGCCATGGCTGTGTGTGCGATTGAAGGGAGAAATTAGAAATGAAATTATCAAAGAAACATCTGAAGACACTGAGAGAGGCGCCGAAAGAAGCGGAGCTGGTCAGCCATCAGCTGCTGATCCGGGCGAATCTGGTGCGCAAGGTAGCAGCCGGTATTTATGAATTCATGCCGTTCGGATACCGGTCGCTCCGCAAGATCGAAGGGATCGTACGGGAGGAACTCGACCGGATCGGCGATCAGGAAATCCTTATGCCGGCACCGAACCCGGCGGAACTCTGGAAGGAATCCGGCAGATGGTATGCTTACGGTCCGGAACTCTGGAGAATTCAGGACCGGAACGGTAGAGACTTCTGCCTCGGGCCGACGCATGAAGAGACCGTGACGGATCTCGCCCGCAATGAGATGTCGTCTTATCGCGAGCTGCCGCAGACTTTCTACCAGATCCAGTGGAAGTACAGAGACGAAGCGCGGCCGAGATATGGTCTGATCCGCTCGAGAGAATTTCTGATGTCGGACGGCTATTCTTTTGACCGGGATCCGGAAGGCATGCACAAGAGCTATATGAATGAATATGGCGCATATATCCGTGTGTTCGACCGCTGCCACCTGAATTACCGCATTGTGGAGGCGGATAACGGCCCGATCGGCGGCAGCCTTTCCCACGAGTTCTCCGCACTTTCGGACGTCGGCGAGAGCGATCTGGTCTACTGTCCGCACTGCGATTACGCGGCGACGGTTGAGCGCGCGGAGTGCGTCGATGACGAGCCGGTTAAGGAAGAACCGGAAGAGCTGAGAAAGGTCTACACACCGGGAACGAAGACAATTCAGGATGTCTGTGATTACCTGAATATTGATGTCAAGAAGTCGATCAAGGCGCTGATGTTCGTCACTTATGACGATGAGCTGAATCCGGCGGATTACGTCGTCGTATTTATCCGCGGCGACCGCGAAGTGAACATGATCAAGCTGGTCAACGCGCTGAACATCCCGGAGCATTACATCGAATTCGCGGATGAGACGGAAATGGGCGAAGTGACCGGTATCGTAGGCGGATTCACCGGCCCGGTCGGACTGCAGAACTGCACGGTTGTCGTCGATAGTGAGCTGGTCGGCACGGTGAACATGTGCGCCGGTGCGAACGAGGAAGACCATCACCTGCTGGGTGTCTGCTACGGCAGAGACTACACCGGAGATATCGTTACCGATATCAAAGTCCTGGCTGAGGGAGACAAGTGCCCGAAGTGCGGCAGACCGGTGAAGCACACGAGAGGCACAGAGGTCGGTCAGATCTTCAAGCTCGGAACGAAATATTCGGAATCGATGCACGCATATTATAAAGATGAGAACGGAAAAGACTGCGTTTACTACATGGGCTGCTACGGAATCGGCCTGACGAGAACGATGCAGGCGGTTGTCGATCAGCACAATGACAAGGACGGCATCATCTGGCCGGTATCGGTTGCGCCGTACCATGTCAACGTCGTCGTTGTCAATCCGAAGGATGAGACTCAGATGGCACTGGCTGACAAGATCGAAGCAGAGCTGGAATCTCAGAATGTCGAAGTCGTTGTGGATGACCGGGACGAGAGACCGGGCGTCAAATTCAAGGATGCGGACCTGATCGGATTGCCGATCCGGATCACCGTCGGAAGAATGGCCGGTGAAGGAAAGGTAGAGTACAAACTGAGACGGGAGAGCGAGATGACCGTGATGACAGCGGACGATGCGATCAAGGCGGCGAAGGATCTCGTTGAGGCGGAGAGGTTCGGAATCTAGATGCTTGAACTGTTTGTAACTTTTTTCAAGCTTGGCTTGTTCACGATTGGAGGCGGGGTCGCGATGATCCCGATTCTCCAAGACATTATGGTCGATGACAAGAAGTGGTTTGACGATGATGAGATGATCGATATCATCGCAATCTGTCAGACGCTTCCCGGAGTCATTGCAATCAACTTGGCAACTTATGTGGGATTCAAGCGCCGAGGGGTGCTTGGATCCTTTATTTCTACTGTCGGTGTTGTGCTGCCGTCGTTTATCATCATTATTCTGGTGGCAAAAGGCCTGAACGCTTTCGGAGAGAATCCCTATGTGGCTGGCGCGCTCGCCGGACTCCGCGCGGCGGCAGTCGGCCTTGTGATCATCGCAGTCTGGAATATTTCAAAGGGCGTGATCAAAGACTGGATCACCGGCATCGCGGCGGCGGTCAGTTTTATCCTGATTCAGTTCACGGATATCAGCGTCGTGCTGATCGTGCTGATTTTCCTCGTCGCGGGGATTGTCCGCGCGCTGGTGACGGACCGGAAGCTGGGAGGTGATAACAGATGATTTACCTGCAGCTTTTCTGGGCCTTCTTCAAGATCGGCGCGCTCGGCTTCGGCGGCGGAATGGCGATCATCGGAATGATCTACGATACGATCAGCCCGTTCGTGCAGATGACGGCGACGCAGTATGCGAATATCGTGGCGATTGCGCAGGTGACGCCGGGCCCGGTTGCGGTCAATACCGCGACGTATGTCGGTTATCAGAGCGCAGGGTATTTC
>Ga0256406_1004976_pt1 | contig 14657 bp, 15 predicted proteins | sample RumenRJG_03DNA_FD_185986 | JGI IMG/M metagenome (GOLD analysis project Ga0256406, IMG submission 185986) | Bovine rumen microbial communities from Lethbridge, Alberta, Canada - RJG_03 | ecosystem: Host-associated > Mammals > Digestive system > Stomach > Rumen | place: Canada: Alberta | collected... | reverse complement strand
AGGGATTTCTCTTACAAACAATTTGCAGATATGGCATCGTACAATCTGCCGTGATTCAAGCCACCATCTGCGAATCGGCTCCAAATAAAGTGCTGGATGAAGCATCGTTTAATCTGCCGGACAATAACATGAAAGCCATCGCAGCTTTGCTGTTATTGATAAGTCCTCCGGCAAGACCCTTCATACAGATGAATCCCATATTGTGATCCTTTACCATTTGGTAAAGCTTTAGCTCTTCTTCTGACGCAAGATAGCTGAACGGATACTGCAGCGTTTCATAAAGTCCGGATTCTACGATTTCTCTTGCAATGCCGATCTTATGTGTTGTTCCTCCGATGTGATGGATCTTTCCCTGCTTCTTCGCCTCCAACATGGCTTCGTACATGCCGCTGCCATCGCCAGGCTTCCAGCAGACATTCATCTGATGGAACTGATAGATATCAATATACTTGCAATTCATTTTGGCAAGTGAGGTCTCAAGATCCTTCCAGAAATCTTCCGGTGTTAATGCATGCGTTTTCGTCGCGATGACGATCTCCTCCCGCTTTGTTTCGAAAAGTCCACCCGGCTGTCCAAAGGCAAGTCCTACCTTGTCTTCAGAGTCGCTATAGGCTCTGGCCGTATCAAAAAACCGCATGCCGCCTGTATATGCCTTTCTAAGAAGATCTGCAGCTACCTCCATAGAATCCCTCTGAATTGGCAACGCACCAAACCCATTCTGCGGTACAACAATTCCTGTTGATCCAAGTGTTACATTTCTCATAATGGAATCACCTCACTTTTTAAATTAGATTGCACATCTACTAAGGAAATTATAAATGTGATTGAGCTCCGTTTCCATAGAAAACCACCTTTTATCAATTTTGAAAAATTGGCCGCCGCATTCTCGTGACTTTATCTCGTCTCCGACTCGGTCAAAATCAAAAGCTATAACTGAATACTGGATCCAACCGTTCGGATGTACCGTAATGTGGTGGATTATTTTATCGATGTCATTCTGAAGGAATGGACAGTCTTTTCTGTAGCCTTCTTCATCATTCAAAAGATTCGCAACCTGTTAAAAAATATTATATCGCTTCATATGAAATAATCTGCTAATATATCTAACGAAAGATTATTATTGAAGGGGACATAATATGAAAAGTGGCAGATCGTTCATGAAAATAGTTAATCTATATAATAGTTCTAGTCTAATACTCAGAATCCTTGTCGGTCTGATTATCGGTATTATTTTAGCGATGATTGTTCCGCATGCCACATGGATTTCTGTATTCGGAGATCTTTTCGTCGGCGCATTAAAAGCGATTGCTCCGGTTTTAGTATTTGTACTTGTCCTTTCAGCATTGGCGCAAGGAAATGCACAACTCGACAGACGGTTTGGCCTCGTCATCTGGCTCTATATGTTGACTACATTTCTCGCCGGCCTTACAGCGGTAATCTTCAGCTTTCTTTTCCCTGTGAAAATCGTCTTAACAGAGTCAGCAACTGCAGAAACTATTCCGCAGGGCATTGGTGAAGTTATGCGCAATCTTCTGATGAATGCCGTTTCAAATCCAGTTTCTGCACTTGCCAATGCAAACTATATTGGCATTCTGTTTTGGGCGGTATTTCTTGGTCTAGCCATGAAAAAGCTTTGCTCTGATTCCACAAGAACGATGCTGAAGGATGCTTCAGATGCAGTATCACAGTGTGTCCGCTGGATTATAAATCTTGCACCGTTTGGAATCATGGGACTTGTTTTCACAAATGTCTCCACAAACGGTCTTGCGATTTTTACGCAGTATGGGCAACTCTTGCTGCTTCTGGTTGGAACCATGCTATTTGTCGCTTTCATCATCGATCCGTTTGTGATTTTTCTTACGCTTCATAGAAATCCGTATCCACTGGTTTGGCGATGTCTTAAAAATTCCGGAATTACCGCCTTTTTCACGAGATCTTCTGCCGCAAACATTCCCGTAAATATGAATACCTGTGAACGTTTAGGACTTGATAAAGATTTCTATTCCGTATCCATTCCATTGGGTTCTACCATAAATATGGACGGAGCTGCCGTTACCATAGCCGTTATGGCACTTGCTTGCGCTCATACCATTGGCGTTACCGTTGATTTCCCTTCGGCTCTGATGTTATCTCTTTTATCGACGCTAGCCGCATGCGGTGCATCGGGTGTTGCCGGTGGTTCTCTTCTTCTGATTCCTATGGCCTGCTCAATGTTTGGTATTTCCAATGATGTTGCCATGCAGGTTGTCGCAGTAGGCTTCATCATTGGTGTTATCCAGGATTCTGTAGAAACCTGCCTAAACTCTTCTGGCGATGTCGAATTTACAGCAACCGCCGAATACCGTCAGTGGCAAAAAGAAGGGAAAGAGTTCCCCTATTTCCTTGGCGGAAAGCTGCACGTGGATATCTGATAAACCTTAAAGAGTGAAGCAGAAATGGTCCGGCCAGTGACATTTGGATGTCTCTGGCCGGACCATTTTTGCTTTCCTATTTTATATTTTTCTTTTTATCTATTTCTGGTCACTCGAGTATATGATCAAAAAGAACCGTTTGAAGGAGACCAAACAATCTCAATATTCCCCTTGGCAGATTCACCATTAAATTTTCCAAGTATCGTTTTGCCTGATACCTGGTGACCGAAATCAGCAGCTATGTATTGCTTTCCATTGATGGTAACGGTACAGCCATAAAAGATTTCTTTTGGATCAGTTTCGACGAAGCCATCAGGAATATCAGCTTCAACATATGAATATGAATTTGCAGGAGCACGTCTCGATGCATCACCTAGGGTTCCAGCTAAACTCACCGTGGAAAATAATATTGAAAAAGCCAGCGTGGCAAATAAACTTCTCATTTAAAGTAACTCCTTTCAACGAACCGTATTATAGCACACGCGTCATTAAATAAATACTTAATTTCAAAATAATTTTTGCATTTTAGATGTCAAAATATATCTTTGGATCAAACTTATGCGAAGGAATTTTTCCTTCAAAAGTATATTTTTATATCAGTATCCGAAAAGTATTCTTATCAAAATCGATCAAACCATCATTCCGCATATTTGTAAGCTCTCGCATCATTGCCGACCGGTTTACAGATAAATATTCTGCAAGCTCACTCTTAGTAATAGGCAGTGTAACATATCGGGACTTCTGCTCCTGGGAAAGCATAGAAAGATAAGCAAGTATCTTATCGCGGATCGTTGTCTTTGAAGTAATCTCAATTTTCTCCATAAGACGAACGGACTTCTTCCCGAGAAGGTCAAAAAAATTCTGCACTAAGGTCTGATGGAATGTACAATTTCTGGAACAACTATGTATCAGATTAAAGGCTGCCATGAAAAGAACATGCGTTGTCTGTCCGGCAACAAAGCTGACATTCGCATTCTGCTCTTTCTGTATTGCAAAATTCTCACCAAAAAGCTCACCTGGCCCAATATAAGTAAGTAAGGTCTGATTCCCGTAAATATCATTTTTCAGCATATTCACAGAACCGGATAACACGATGCCTACATAAGTCACCTTGTCATCATCCAGAATAATAAAATCGCCTTTTTTATATTCTGCTTCATAACTTCGGCAGCAATAAAGAAGTTGATTAAGTTCATTCTCTGTAATACCGGAAAAAAGAGGTACAGATAATAATTCTGACTTTTTTATTTTATCCTGTTTGTTCACTATCATATTTACTGTGTGCTTATGCGGAAGCTTGACCCAAGTTTCTTTTTACAATGTTGTAATTCTTGTTATCGTCCGTTTTCAGGATAAACGCTGTATCTGAAAGGATCCCATCAGCAGCGCTTTTACGGAGTGTATAATAGATTTCGGGATCACCCCCAGCGTCAATCCATACATCATCATGAATCCGCTGTTCTTCTGTATACAAAACGTTCTCAGCATTCTTCTCCGTGATAACATTTACTCTTTCACATGGCATACCATTGAGAAATGCATCATCAAGTGCCTTATAGCAGTCAATCGCATCAGCAGAAGGGGAAGTCTTCATTCTGCTTCCTACGGTATAGGCTGACTTCTTTAATGCTTCAAGCCGACTGCTATCTTCTTTCAGAAGATTTGTCACCAACTCTGCGTACCTGGTTTCTGCATCCGTGATGCGGCTTTGCAGCCAACGATGAATATTTGTTATATCACACGCTTCTTCAAGCGGCTGAAGTTCTACTACATAGGATTGTGCATCACATGCATCCGGGAACGTCTCTGCAAGATCCCTGATTAGATCTTCTTGAAATTTGATCTTATTATAAAGCCAGAAATGAATAGGTCCAAGAAATGCTGACATAATTTATTACCTTCCTTTTTATATCATTTTTAATTCAATTCAAAAGGACTATACCCTTCTCAAGAAAAATATTATGTCGCAATCGCAACACAAAAGTGCTTAACGAATACTTCCTGTAAAAATATCTACATTATTTTTTCTTCTATTCCCTCTAGTCTTTGGACATGCTTCCTGCAAGCTCCTGTGTGCGAAGGAGCTTCGCATACTCTCCATTCTTTTCGATGAGCATCTGTCCGGTCCCCTCCTCTACGATTCTCCCATCCTCAATCACGACGATACGATCCGCATTTCGCACCGTAGCAAGACGATGAGCAATCACAAAACAGGTTCTTCCCTTCATGAGATCCTCGAAACTCTTCTGGATTCGCTGCTCAGTGACAGTATCAAGAGCAGAGGTTGCTTCATCAAGAATCAGGATTTTGGGATTCTTAAGAAAAATTCTCGCAATCGATATTCTCTGCCGCTGCCCGCCGGATAATCTCGTTCCACGCTCACCAACATAGGTATCAAAACCTTTCTCCATTTCCATGATATCATCATAAAGCTCTGCTTCCCGCGCAGCCTCAATAACCTCCTCGTCACTCGCTCCGGGTCTGCCATATCGAATATTCTCCATGATCGTATCCGGAAAGATGAAGACCTCCTGCTGGACAATGCCTACACAACCGCGAAGTGATGCCTTCGTCACATCCCGGATATCTGTGCCATCGATTCGAATCGCGCCTGCTGTTACATCATAAAACCTGGGAATCAGCTGGCAGAGTGTCGTCTTTCCACCGCCAGAGGTGCCGACAACAGCGATCATTTCACCGCTCTTCACATGAAGATCAATATCCGAAAGCACCTTCTGTCCGTTCTCATACTGAAAGCTCACGTGATCAATGTCTACAGCACCGCCTTTTATGTCGAGATCGGAGGCATTAGCCTTTTCAACAACAGAGGGCTTCATCGCCATTACACTGGCAAAACGTTGCAACCCGGCATAACCGCTCGAGAAAACCTCCGCAAACTGAGCCAGCTTCCGAATCGGTGTGATGAAGGTAGAAACAAAAAGAGTGAAGGTGATAAGATCGATGTAATTCATCTCACCTTGCATGATGTGATACCCGCCGGCTGCGATCACGGCCGCCGGCATGATGCCCATGAAAAATTCCTGACTCGCATTGAAGCGACCCATTGCCTGATAGAAATCCTTCTTTGCCGTTTTATATTGATTGTTAGCACCATCAAAACGCGCCTTCTCTACCGTTTCATTGGCAAAGGCCTTCGCCGTCTTAATGCCGGAAATACTTGACTCAATATCCGAATTAATCGTCGCCATCTTGACCTTTACATTTTTTGATGTCGTGGACATGCTCGTGCGCTGATGCATGATGATTCCGAGTGAAATCGGAAGAAGCAGTAGTACAACCAGTGCAAGCCGCCACTGAATGGAAAACATCATGATAATCGCACCGATTATCGTAAGGCTTGAAATGAGAAGATCTTCGGGTCCATGATGCGCAAGCTCTGTGATATCAAAAAGATCACCGGTCAGACGGCTGATGAGTGCACCGGTTCTGTTTTTGTCGTAGAAATCAAAATCAAGCGTTTGCAGATGTCTGAAAAGATCCTCCCTGATATCCGCTTCAACCCTTGCACCGAAGGTATGTCCCCAGTATGTCATGATGTAATAGCAGATAGCCCGAATAAAATAAGCGATACCGACAAAAAGCATCACCCTAAAAAAAGCCTCAAAAGCTTTTTCCGGCAGCAGCTGATACATGGCATGTCTTGAAACCATCGGGAATGTCAGGTCGACGGCGGAAGCAATCACCGCGCAGATCATGTCGAGAATAAACAGTTTCCGATGTGGTTTAAAATACGAAAATAAAAGTTTTAGCATGCTTCCCCTTTCCGATAGTTAACAATCATAGAAATATTCTACAGATTCCTTCGAAAAGCGGCAAGCAAAAAACGCTTTTATCCTATTTAAGAAACAAAAGCGTAATAACCAGGTAATTGTACATATAAATTTATTGAAACGTGTTATCTGAAAGCTTCAAATTCGTAACATTCGTTTGATATATCTCACCGTAAAATCCGTCTTCTACTGTACCATTCTTCTGAAATGTATTCCTGGTTACAATCACATCTGTTACAAATCCGGCATCATCACTATAGCCGCCGACCCAAAGCCCGCCGTAAGGGTTGTTTCGCATCGTATTACCACGCACGAGTATATTTTGGGCAGGATATTCTGGTGCCTTCTGCTCGGCACCAACCTCGACGGAATCTTGATCGATGACATAATCATTATTTATATTCGAAACGGAAATCTGTCGACAGCCGGCAAGTGTAAGTATTGAGACGATGAACAGTATCGGTTTTACATAGTTTTTAGTTTTCAGATTAATCATTACTTTTGATTTCATTCGTCGTTTGGTTCTCTACAGAGGAATCCGGGTGTTCCTTTTTTGACTCGTTCTCCTCCAAGTAAGCGACTTTTGCCTTTTTTGTATCATATCGTTTGACAAAAAGCCTTGTAATCCTCACAACTGCTACACAGAGAATCACCCAAAGTATGATCATCGGAAGCGAACTGATAAACCAGATGGCAAAATTCACGAGTGATTTTAGAAGCGCTTCAACATTATTCTCTAGTCCTGCCGTAACACGGCCCCAGAAACTCGTATCTGTCGTCGGTGAAAGTACACTCTTCTCATAAACCGAAACATAAACCGTCGAATACTCTACCTGATTATCATAGAGTCGAAGATCCGATGAGAAACTGTCCAGCTGATATCGAAGATCCGATAGTCGCTGCTCGATCGAGATCACCGCATCGACCGATTCTGCCTGTGCCATCAGCTCAAGAAGCCGGTCATACTCCTCCTGCAGTGCCTTCTTCCGCGCTTCCGTATCATGATACTGCAGGGTGATGTCCTGCATGGATTCATTCTTCGACGTGACATTCCCCTCACCCTCTGTGAAGGTCAGAAATGCATCCACCTGCGGCTTCGGAATCCGAAATGTATAGTCCGCATACCGTGTACTGTCCGGATCGCCACTCCCCGAAATATTGCTATTTTCAATATATCCGCCAAGCGTCTGCACCTGCTTCTCGAGATTCGATGTGAATGACGCAAAGTCTGACGTCTCGACACTAAGATTTACTGTCCGGATCAGCTTTTTGTCCGCGGCCGTATCCTGCGTATCCACCTCTGAAGAAAGCGATTCATCGACACCATCCGATAAATCGGCGGCTGTCGTCTCCCTATAAATCTCAGTCTCCCCGATATCACCATGATCAGAACTTCCGAAATCCGCTGTATCTGAAGCAGCAGCCTCCGCCACATCAAACGAAGCCGCACTATTACTACCCGTATCAAGCGCTGCACTCTTCTTCATCCCGAGATTTACACTGACAGGAGCCATCTCATTCATCATCGGCGCAACCGAAGCCGCCGACTCCATGACATAAGAATCCGCACTCGCACCTGCGCTCAAGCCCACACCCTCATGAAGCCTCGAAAACCCAAAAATAAAAGCTCCACACAGTACACAAATGACCACACCAGCCGCAACAATCCCGCGCCTCTTCCAGTCGACCCGCTTCTTATCATTCTGCTTTTTCATAATAACCCCCATCCTTAAGATAACAGGATTTCTCTTACATTAATATTCACGCAAAGCGGTCTGTCAAGGTTACAATAATCCAAAATTTCGTCTGACAGAACATACAGGCAACAAGCCGAAGCGCGGCAGCGCGGATGGCGCGCTTCGGCTTGCGTTTCACGAAACCTTCAGAAAATCCGGCACAGCCCCCTGCGGGAATGTGAAATTCAGAACATTGCTCCCGTCATAGGCTGACTTCTCCCCGGCGAGCTTCGCCACATCCTCCTTATAGTTCACATTGACCACATACGCATAATCCTGCTGCAGCATCAAGTTAATATTGAGATCGCACCACTGCCCTGTCGCAACGGCCATGATCTCTTTGATTTCCGCCGGATCCGTCACCGTCCTTGACACAATTTCAGCCGCATCGACTGTATACCCGGCAGCCTTCATGGCATCGAAACTAAAAGCACCATCAGGAAGATCATAAAGATTGACATCGACAGAGATACTCTTTACATTCTCCGGATCAAGCAGCGCCATCGGATCAAAGCCCTTCTCCTTTAGAAGTGCCAATGTCTCCTTCATGCACGGATAAACCGGGTAAAAAGACATCGTGTAATATGGGCTCTTCCCGTCCTCCGGGGCTGCATCATACGCCGCCTGAAACGCCTTCGACTTAAACTGAAGCGTCATGACCGGATTGGTTTTCTCACATTCCTCTGCCGGAAGTGCCAGAAGCTCCTTCTGATAGGTCGTTAGCAATGTCTTCATCTCTGCATCCGATGCAAAATTGACATGTGTCGTATCGCCGGTCACGCAGGCATTCACACCGGAAAGCTCCTCCGGCATCATGGAAAGCACCGGATATTCTGTCTTCTTGTAGGCTTCATCGTCATAGATATGCCGGAGTGCTTCGCGATTCGTATCTATATCGACGGTATAGGTCCTGTAGACATCCCGGCCATTTTTAAGATGCCAGCAGAGATTGACATAGGTTGTGTTATAGCTTCTCTCACTAGATAAATCCGAATCCGTCAAAGCCTCTCTTGCAAGCGTGATCGAATCCTCCACGTCTGCAATCTGCATCCTCTGGAGGATCCGATCCTCTAGCTGACTGGTCCCGGCGTAAGCATTGTCATACTGATCTGTATAAATATCCGAAATATCTGTATATTGGACCTGGTTTGCATCGAGGTAGGGTGAACTGATGCCGTAGGAGGCAACATCGGACGCCGAAGGAATATACCGGTCGAAGCCTGTGAGATCAAACAGGAATACGAGGAAAATGCCTCCACCTGCCACAGCCTCAAGGAGGAGTCTCTTCGGATGACGAAAAGCCGCGCGAACATCGGCATCATAGATGCAGCTGATCACCGCATGAGAAAGAAGAAGTGCAGCGACGAAGCCGAATACAGACCAGAGTGTGCCGATCGTCCCTCCGTAAAGTGAATGCAGGAAGGATGCCATATACAACGCGCAAACGATGACAAGAACAGCTTCGATCGGCGTTTCTGTCTTCTGAAATGCCATGGCATGCCCTGCCGCCTCTGATGGTCTCTTCTTATAAATCCACTGATTCACAAAATATAGTACAACTGCAAGCACAAGTGCGACAGCAAGTCTCATCGCAAGTGGTGCCGGCTTTTCATCAAACCGGATGGCTTTGTCGAGGAGTACCGGCGACGAAAGCTGCAGTGTTCTGACAAGTGCCTCCGGCAGTCTCGAATACCAATGGGTAAAGAAGCTCTGACACAGCGTCGGATATAGCCCGATCACGGCCGGCACGATACTAAAGAAAACGGCCGTACCAAGCAGCGACACGATGATGTTGCCGGTCAGCATGACGGCTAGCATGGTCGTCATGTAAACGGCGGAAAAGGCGATGAGGTGCAGCACGGTCCCTTCCAGTGCCGTCAGGACGAGGTAGCCGGCACGGCCGGTCTGCGTCGATACGATCAGCGCAGACAGGGCACTCATGACGAGCGCCGGAACGGCAGAGATCAGGAAGCTATTTAGCACATTCGTTCGATAGAGCTTACCCCGCTTCACTGGAAGACCATGCCAGAAATCGGTTTTACGCTGATCAAAAAGATACGAAAAGGTTGAGATTGCGAGGATCACCGCAAGAATACTGTAAAATTCTCCAGCACCTTCGGTATTCTTTGTACCGGCAAACCTTACGAATTCTCGGATGGTACTCTGCTTCTGGACAAGGAGCGCCTCTGCGCTCATGAGTTTCCTGCCCGAAAAATCCTGGCTAATGAGATTTGCCATATTGACCGGATACAGGAAGAAAAACAGCAGCACCGAGATCGCGAAGCTTCCCGGATGACGACTAAGAAGCACAGTTCGAATTCCTTTTCTTCTCTTCTCCTGCTCCTTTCCTGGTTCTATAGAATTCAGATTTTTTTCTCCGGACCCATTCGCTATTGCTCTAGTATTTACTTTCATTTCCGGATTGGTTGAATCGACACACAGTATGGTTGTATCATTCGCCGAGAACAAGCTTTCTGATGTCATAACCCAATACCTCCGTTTCTTCGATAAATATTTCCTCAAGGCTCAGTGGCAGCACCTCATAAAACACCGGATGCTCTGCCTCGATCCGCTCCCGTATCTCCTTTTCCGAGCCGCGAACGGTCAGAGTATAGAGTCGGCCGCGGTTCTCCTTCCGAACGATGTTCAGGTGTTCAAAATTCACGCTATCCCAGTCCTCCGGGAATACGACCTGTACCTTATGGATATCCAGCTTCAGCTTCTCAAGGTCGGCGTCAAACACGACACCGCCATGATGGAGAAGTCCTACAACCTCGCAGATATCTTCAAGCTCCCGGAGATTATGGCTTGCGATCACCGGGACCAGCTTTCTCTTGTCAATTTCCTCTGCAAAAAGTCCCTTTACTGTCTGCCGTACGACAGGATCCAGGCCATCGAAGGTCTCATCACAGAGAAGATATTTTGTGTTGACACTGATGCCAAGCGCAAGCGACAGTTGCTTCTTCATGCCCTTGGAAAAGGTATTTACCTTTCTTTCCGGATCAAGCTGAAAGCCCTTCATGAGGCGGTCAAAGGTTTCCATCTGAAAGTCTGGATAAACCGTTTCGTGAAAGCCGGCAATCTCCCGGCTAGAGGCATTGGCGAAAAAGTAAGGATCATCCGGGATATAGAAAATGTCTTTTTTGATCTCCGGATTTTCAAAAACGCTCTGACCATCCAGCTTCACATCTCCTGCGGTCTCCCGAAGAATACCCGCCAGGATTTTAAGAAGTGTCGACTTGCCGGCGCCATTGGTACCAATGAGGCCGAACACACCATCCTCCGGTATCGTCATCGTGATGCCGCTAAGAGCCGTCACATCCTGAAAGGTTTTGGTCAGATTATTGATTTCAATCATGCTGTATTTCCCCTTTCTCATTGTCATAGGAAGCGATGATATGGTCTTTTTCGAGGCTTTCTTTCTCATCGTAAATTTCTGATACGACAGAAAGCACTTTCTCTCGTTGGATTCCATTCTTCCGGGCGTCAGAAACTGTTTCATGTAAGTTAAGGAGGATCTGCGATTCCCGTACTGATCGGATGGCAGAAATGTCTCCGATGAAATTTCCCTTTCCACGAACCGTTACGATCACACCCTTCGATTCCAGCTCCTGGTATGCCTTCTGCACAGTATTCGGATTTATGGATAAATCTGCCGCCATCTGCCGAACAGAGGGAATCGAATCCCCCTCCTTAAGTATCTCAAGAAGACACAGCCGTACAATCTGGTCCTCGATCTGCTGGTAAATCGGCCTTTTGTCTCTTTGATCAAGATTAATCAGCATGCCGACCTCCCTTCTAAGTTTTATACCCAATCTGTATCATCTGTATTAGCTGTACTAGTTCAAATAATACACATAGGATAAAAAAAAGTCAAGCTACTACAGAAAATTGTAACAGCTTGACTATAATTCTAAAGAAATACTAATCTTAACATTCATCAGGAATTATTGTAATGATAAAATTCCGGCACTAAAGTTAAAGCTGATAGCTTTCACCCGGTTCCAAAATTGTCACCGGTACATGATTCGTCTTACAAAGATCTCCAAAAATCCCCGGATCCTGCACAAGATTTGGAAACGTCTTGTAGTGCATCGGGATGTTCATCTTCGCACCGATCATCTTCGCCGCCTTCACTGCATCCTCAGGCCCCATCGTGTAAACCTCTCCGATTGGAAGCAGCGCGAGATCCACATGATCATCCCGAAGAAGCTCAAAATCCTTCATGAGTGCTGTATCACCGGCATGATAGATTTTCGTTCCATTGATATCGAACAGAAAACCAGAGGCAGGTGCACCATTGACGCCACTGCCATGCAGTGCCTGAATCTGCTTCACGGAGCCGAATGGAAAATCGACACGACCGCCGAGATTCATCGGGATACACTCATAGGGAAAGAATAGCGCATTCAGAATATCCGCAGAGGAAACGATCTTCGCACCGCACGCGGATGCGATGAGTGCAGTATCACCGACATGATCGACGTGCCCGTGTGTCACGAAAATGTAATCCGCAGAAATGTCCTCCGCCTTCACCGGTGCATAGGGATTTTCATTGAGATACGGATCGATGAGAAGTTTTTCCCTCCCCGTGTCGATTTCGAAACATGCATGTCCGAGAAATCTCACATTGATCATATCATGATTCCTTTCTTTTATACTGCATCCCATATTCGACCTTTCGAAGCGTCTCATCATCTATGAGCTGCATGAGCAGTTGCCTTGCGAACTCGATCGTTGCGCCCATGCCACGGCCAGTCACGAGATTTCCATCCGTCACCGCAAGCTCCTCAGAATAGGTTCCGCCATATTCCGCGTTAAACGACGGAAAGCAGGTATAGGTTTTCCCTCTTAAAAGCCCCATATGACCGAGGATCGAAGGCGCAGCACAAATCGCGCCACTAAGTTTCCCCGCCTCATAATGCTTACGATATGCGGCTTTCAGCGGTTCTGATGCTTCCAGATTTGCTACGCCCTTCTTGCCACCCGGGAGAATGAGAACATCATAGTCGGAAGCATCAATACCGGAAAATGTGGTGTCTGCAAAAAGTGTCACACCATGACTGGTATGGACTTCCTTCTCAGCATTCATGCTGATCGTATCAATCCTTAGTCCCGCGCGTCGGAACATATCGACGGTGATGAGACCTTCACAGTCCTCGAAGCCATCTGCAAAAAATATTGCTGTACGTTCACCCATACTATGCCTCCACTCATACTTCATTTTATTTTACTGCAGCTATATTCATACTGTCAAAACATATCTTTAGAACAGTGTATCCGAGTCAAGCATGAGTGTGAAGGGACCATCGTTCAGAAGGTCGACCTTCATGTCAGCGCCGAACTGTCCGTGCTGCACTTTAGGGACGTATTTTTTTGCTTCTTTGGTGAAATGCTCGTAGATGCAAGTCGCAATTTCATGGCTTCCTGCTTCAATAAAGCTAGGACGATTGCCCTTTTTACAGTTTGCATAAAGGGTGAACTGGCTCACGACGAGCAATGAACCACCAACATCAGAGAGGGAAAGATTCGTCTTACCATTCTCATCCGGGAAGATGCGAAGACTGCAGATCTTTTTCACCATTTTATCGGTAAGTTCCTCGGTGTCAGCATTGGATATCCCTAAAAAGACCAGAAAGCCGCGTCCGATTTCCGCAATTTTCTCTCCGGAAACCGTGACAGAGGCATGCTGTACAACCTGTACGACACAACGCATATACTACTCCTTTTGTGATGTCACATTTTATGCGCGGAGGCTGTGGTGCTGCTTTTTTTCACGATACAGCGCCTGATCAGCGGCATGCATAACGTCTACGATACGAACAGACGGATTGTCATATATGCTATAACCGATACTCAGTGATACCTCGGTACTCATATTTTTAAGCTTTGTCTGTTCTGAAAACGTTTTACGGATAGACTCCATCACAACTTCAGGGTCTGTCCTGGCAACATCCGAAGTACACAAAAACTCATCACCACCGAAACGGCTGATAAAAAGAGACGGCGTGATGCGCCCTACCGCCTGCAATGCATCCGCCAGCGCCCGAAGACAGCGATCTCCCTCATTGTGTCCAAAGGTGTCATTGACGAATTTGAAATTATCCACATCCAGCATGTAGATATAAATCGGATTATCCTTTACGTTCTTCTGGATGCCCTCGAGGTATTCTTCGGCACGGCCACGGTTGTTGATGCCGGTGAGTGCGTCTGTATTGATACGGGAATTCTGCCGACCACAGTACATATTGAAGACGCCGAGCACATTTCCCATGACGGCATACGGAGCATTTTTCAGAAGGACCTGCAGAAGACCGCCGATTGCGGGAATCAGGGAGAACACAGTAAGACGCATGTAGAATTCCCGCTCAAACCGATCGCCTGTCAGCATTCGCATCGTGGAAATGACGATGGATGCCGCATAATAGCCGTAGCAGATGATAACATGTACGTTATATAGCGGACCGCGTACATAGGAGTTGGTTGCGTCAATATAGAACACAAGATTGTTGAATTCGGAAAGTGTATCAAATACGACCACAAATAAAAAAGGTATTGAGAAAAGAATTGCACGCAGCTGTGCCTGCTTTTTCTCAATGAATTTTTTATGCTGTCCTTGTATAAAAATATATAGGAACCACCAGTAGACCGAGCCAGCCATGCCGAGAAGATCAAGAAGGTTCAAATGATAGGCAACTCTCTGGTTAAAGCCAATCGGA
>Ga0256406_1004975_pt1 | contig 14658 bp, 15 predicted proteins | sample RumenRJG_03DNA_FD_185986 | JGI IMG/M metagenome (GOLD analysis project Ga0256406, IMG submission 185986) | Bovine rumen microbial communities from Lethbridge, Alberta, Canada - RJG_03 | ecosystem: Host-associated > Mammals > Digestive system > Stomach > Rumen | place: Canada: Alberta | collected... | reverse complement strand
TGAGCTCCTCAAGCGCCTTGGCGCCGCGCTCCTCGTTACGGCCGGCGATAACAACCTTTGCGCCCTTCTCGAGGAATGCCTTTGCGGTGGCCAGGCCTATGCCCGAGGTGCCGCCAGTCACAACCGCCGTCTTGCCATTGATTTCAAACATGATTTCCTCCCAACGACTGTTGAACCCAAACGCACTAAGACCCTTACCCTCGGGAGGATTGATAAATCGATTTATGCATTCGGTTTACGTGAGCGGCAACAGGCACGCCGCAAGCGGTTAACGGGCAATCTGTTTGCACGCATGTACGCAAACACGTGGGGGCCAGGGTACCGACCCGGCCTAGCTCTTCGAAAAAAAGATGAACAAGCATCAGCATGCCAAGGTCAACAACCATGCTCCCAAGGTAGAGCATAAGAGCGCCACGTATGGCGAGAACGGCTGCCACCCAGGCTGCAATAGCCGACGTTTTGGTCCTTCTCAGCCCAGTAATCTGGAGCATCTCCTTAGGTTGGCCGTGAACCGAGGAACCTACCCAGAACGAAGCTGCCCAACAGGCCGAGAAGCTATCGGCCAAGCTCTCCTTTGGCGATGAGGTCGCAGACGTCGAGCAACGAGTTGCAGACGCGCGTCGCAAACCTTCGCGTCTCCGGCGTGGGGGCAATCATGTCTGGAACCATAACCGAGAGAAAGCCGCCGGCAGAGGCGGCGCGGATGCCATTGGGGCTGTCCTCGAGCACAAGAGAATATGCCGGCGCAGCATGGAGGCGGCAGGCCGCTTCCAAAAACACGTCTGGCGCAGGCTTTGATGGCAAGCCGTCATCCCCGGCAATAACTGCCGAGAAGTATGCCTCGACACCGCCCTCGCGAAGGTGCGCCTCCACAAGTGTCCTAGGAGATGCGGATGCAACCGCGCAGGGAACTCCCTTGTCGGAAAGCAGTGCGAGCAGCTCGTCAAGACCCGGCTTCTTGGGAGCTCCGTTCGCAAGCATCTCCTCAATGCCAATGCGGACGTGCTCGCAGACGGCCGAGATCGCGCGAGGGTCGTTGCCGTACGCTTGGGCAACAAGTTCCTCGATGCGAGACTGGCTCATGCCAAAGAAGCGCTTCACCAGCCCGGGCTTAAGCTCTAGCCCCTGCTCTTTGAACGCAGGCTCCCATGCCGAGACCCATATTGGCTCGGTGTCGAACATCAAACCATCAAGATCGAATATAGCCGCCTCGAGCATAGGAGCCTCCCACAATACCGGTTTGATGTCCTGTAAAGATTATCGCTCTGCAGACCAAAAATACGGCCCCCGCAGTGTTGAGCAGGGGCCGCGTCTGATTGTCTCACTGATTTACGCAGAATATTTCATCTGAAAAACTCAGCACTTCTCCTTGAACTCATGAATCTTCTCGATAAGTGCGGGAACGTTGTCGTGAAGCTTGAGGATGGTTGAACCCACGAAAATTCCGTCGCCGCCAGCCTCTTTCACCATCTGGGCATCCTCTGGGGTGTGCACTCCAACTCCGCAATAAATCGGATTCTTCAAACCCCGCTCGCGCAAATAGTCGATGCAAGACCTGAGCGTTGGATGTTGAGGAGTTGCCTGTCCGGGAGCGGGTACGGCTTGCATGTAAGTGAATCCGTTCGACTCCAGCGCTTGGCGAACTTCCTCTTCCGGAAGATTGAACTGCACGTAGCAGCTGATCTTTAGGCCAGAGTCAATAAGCTCGTTCTTAACCGTGTCCCCATCAGGCCCAACCAAGATAATGTCTTCAAACCCATTCTCTTTGCAAAAGGCAACGAATCGAGAGACGCCAATTTCGAGAACAGTATTCTCGTAGGTCATGATGATGAACTTTGTATCCGGAAGCAGCTTGCGAGCTTTTGCCATACCCTCCATGTACTTATCGTAATTCGGCTCATTTTCAAGGGCTTTTGCCATCCTGCCGGCAATAAACTCACCCTCCAGGAAGGGATTGCGACTTGGGAAATCCATCTCAATCATGTCGCAACCCGCGTCCACATACGTCTTTGCCATCTCAATGCTGCTCTCGATGGTTGGATACCCATTCGAGAGATAAAGAATGAGCTTCATCTTGTGCGCCTCCTCCATTGTGAACACAGCCCCATCTGGCTTCGCTACGCTCCGTAGTAAGCCTTCTTGAGAAGGTCAGCGAATTCGGGAACTGTCGGAATAACGGGGTTCGTCTTTGTGCATCCGTCGTGAAGCGAGGTCTCCGCCATCTCCTGAAGATTGTTCAGGTAAGCCTCTTCGTCAATACCCGCATCCTTTACAGTGTTGGGTATTTCCAGCTGCGTGTTAAGATCTCGGACAAGCTGCGCCAGATCAGTCGCTCCCATCTTATCTGCGAGATCCGCATAGCGCTTCTTTGCCCACTCATCTCTGCTGTTCCACTCAATGGTGTAAGGAAGAAGAATTGCGCAAATGCGACCGTGGGCAATTGGGAAGAAACCGCCAATGGTCTGAGCCATAGAGTGATCGATTCCAAGCGATACGTTCGTGAAGGCAAGTCCGGCAGTCATAGACGCATCGCACATCATCTCGCGAGCTTGAATGTCATCGCCGTTGGCATATGCCTTAGGAAGCCACGTAACGATATCAACCGCTGCCGCGGTGGCGAGAATGTCGGCAACATAATTGGCCCTATTTGAGACGAGGGCCTCGACCGCGTGAGTAAGTGCATCCATGCCGGTTTCGGCGGTAACGTGTTGTGGCATGCTCTTGGTCACGTCGGGATCGCAAATGGCGATGTCTGGCATCATTTCCATGTCACCAAGGCCATGCTTTCGACCCTTCTCGTCATCGGTGATGACAACGGAGCGCGACACCTCGGACGCGGTACCAGAAGTCGTGGGGATGCACATAAAACGAGCTTTCGTGCGAAGCTTGGGCAGTGGCTTAGTGTGCAAAATCTGGTCAAGCTCTTTAAGCTCTGGATGCTCGTACATTACCCACATAGTCTTAGCGGCATCCATTACAGAGCCTCCGCCCAAGGCGCAAATCAGGTCTGGCTTTTGCTCAAGCATGCTTTGCGCGCCACGGGAAACGGTAGAGAAATGAGGATCGGGCTCTACCCCCTTGAATACAAAGGTCTCTGCCCCGCCGTCATGAAAGTACTCTTCAACCCTATCAAGTGAACCATTGCGCTCAACCGCATGACCACCAATAACGATAAAAGCCTTCTTGCAGCGCACGGAGGTCTTGATGTACTCCAGGCTTCCCTTACCAAACATCAGCTCACTACCCGCAAGCTTCATTGGCCTCATCATTGTTGTCGTACCACCTTTCTTTCCAGCAAAGTTTCGCCGGAGCAGACAGTTATTAGATTCAGTTACCTACCAAGCGGTGCAAGTAGCTTTCTCACAAGCTCGTAGTCGACCGGATTAGTCGTGAGGCCGCCTTTTTTGAACGTAGATCCCACAATTGCTCCGTCGGCAATCTTGAACTGTTCCGCAATATCATTCGGATTAATGCCCGAGCCCGCCATCACCGGAATATTAACTACGTTCTTTACGCGCTGGATCATGTCAATCGGCGTCTCTTCGCCTGTTGTTGTTCCAGTGACAACAATCGCATCAGCCCCGGCAGCAACGGCATTCTTCGCGCTCTCCTCAATAGGAACCTGGGAGAGAAGCATGTTGCTGTGCTTCACTTGGATGTCGCAGAGCAGCATAACGTTCTCGGCATTGAGACGCTTACGCAGATCAATCACCTTGTATGCACATGGAGTAACGATGCCGCACCAGTTAACCACCGTGTCGACAAATGCTGGCACACGAATAAAGTCGCAGCCATTTGCAACGGCGATACCTAGGCTGGCTTCGCAATCGTTAAAGGAGGCATCCACACCAACGGGAATGTTAACTTCTTTTTTAACAAGCGCCGTCGCTGCGGAAAGAGCGGCAACCTGAGTCTTCGAAATGAGCTCGGTAAACGGGCTGTCATTGGTGTTCTCAACCATCACTGCATCAACGCCACCGCGCTCAAGCGTTTTCGCATCTTCGACAGCCTGCTCCATAACCTTGTTAATGTCACCCTGATATGATGGCGAACCCGGAAGCGGCAGGCAGTGCACCATGCCGATAATAAATCCCCCGCGGACCTTTATCACATCATTTATGCTCTTCATCTCTCTCGTCCTTTCCATGGGTCTTCCCGCAAACAAGTTGCATCAAACCGCCGCAAATCGCGCAAGTCCCTCAAGAGTCACCCGGCAGAGCAAATCTTCCGCCGATGTCCTTTCATCCCCTTTGAGGCTGTCCTTGAGGTTCTCCAGTACCGTTGCGACGGTAACAACACAAGCCCTTACTCCCATAAGTCGCGCAACCGTGAGAACGCAACTCGACTCCATATCAATCGCGCAGACATGAAGCCTCTTCATCTCATCAAAGGTTGAAGAGATGTCCCTCCCCTGTTCTTTGGACAGGCGCGAGTCATGCATTTGGGTGTAGAAGCCATCCATGCTGCAAGTTATCCCGTTAAGGTACCTGCGGCCATGGTCCGCGACCGTCTTGTTCATGGCGTTGACGAGCTCGATATCGGCAACTGCAGGATACCCGCGCTCGACGTAGGTGTCACTCGTGCCATCGCGTCTCACCACTGCCGCGGGAATGATGAAATTGCCGAGCATGTCATCCACGAGCGACATCGAAGTTCCCATTCTCACGGCAACCACCATCCCCGCTTCGTACATTTCTTCCAAAGCGATTGCCGCGGATGGCGCACCGATTCCCGTAGAGCTCACCGTGATTGGGACACCCTTATAACTCCCCGTATATGTATTGAACTCCCGGTTAAACGCAACGTGAGTGGGGTTATCCAAATAGCGCTTCAGGACTTCAACGCGCCAAGGGTCGCCCGAAAAGATAACGTAAGGAGCAACCGTTGTCTTCTCTGCATTCAGATAGAGCGTCGCCATGCTAGTCACGCATCCTTCCTATTTCGCCGCGGTTCTCCTCGAGCCTCCCGAGTAGCTCAGCTTCGTTGGGAACGGAATTGCAACAGCCGTATTGCTCGAGAACAAAGGAAGAGAGCGTTGCACCGAGCATGCAGCACTCCGCAAGGTCCTTCCCTCGCACCCAGCCATACAAGAAACCGCTCATATAGGCATCTCCACCACCTGTGGCATCAACGACATTGGGGCATGGAACAACTCCCACCGAGCCGCGTTCGACGCCGCCGTCCGGCAAGCGATGAGACCACGAAGATCCCTTCGAGCCATATGTCGTGACAATCGTATGGACTTCATCGGAGAGAATGTCCTCAATAGTCTCGAGACCGAACATCCTCTCGATGCATCGGCGCTCCGATTCGTTTGTAAAAATAATCGTCGAATGGCAAAGCAGCTTCTTTAAAAACTCCGTGGGGAACGCCGTCTCATCGGCTTTCATTCCAAATGCAACTGGGATGCCGTGCGACTTGCACTTCTCAAAGAACTCTTCGTTATCCCGCTGCGAGGCAACCGTAATAACCCCAAGCCCAACGTCATCAAACAGTTCGTCAGACAAGGGCACAAAATACTCCGGAGCCATTGGACCAGGATAGTAACAGGTGATGTGCTGCCCATCCGCGTCCTGGATAAGGTAGCTTGCTGAGGTAGCTTCACCTGGAATTACGGTAATCGCATCCGTGCCAACACCAGCATCTTCGAGGAAAGAGCGAAATCCATTCTCCTCCCAATCATCCCCAACCCTCAGAATCGGCTTCGCAGGAATGCCGAGCTTGCTGAGCGCATATGCAATATTAACTGAGCAACCACCGTAATATGTCTTCGTACAAGTGCTATTGGTAATGATGGATGTGTATCCCACGCGAGCAGGAGTCGAGATTTCAATCATGTGATCCATACTCACGTACCCAGACGTCAGCACGACTCGCCCGCCCATCAAAGCACCCCTTCCTTAATTCGAGCAAACAGCTCATCCATCCCTATAACATCGCCAAGGTACTTCCGAATGTCCTCAAGATGCACCTGGTTGACGACGTCAGAGTCGGTTGCCACGCACTCGCGGACCACGATGGGTTTGTAGTCGAGGTAGAAAGCATCGGTGACTGTTGCCCGGATGCAGCAATTCGTCTTCGTGCCTACAACGATGACGTTATGGACATTGTTCTCGCGCAGGACAAGATCAAGATCAGTGCCAAAGAACCCTGAGTATCGACGCTTCTTGATAACGTAGTCCCTTGCGGGATCCACCTCTAGCATTGGGTCTATTTCATCACCCCACGTGCCTTCAATACAATTTGGTCTCATCGAGGAGGCTTTCTCGTCAACCTTTCCCACCCTATTGAAATGCTTCAGAAAGATGACGAGAATTCCAGCGTCTCTGCAAGCGTCGATGACCCTCTTCACCTTTGGAAGGATTTCCCGATTCTGCGGATAGAAGACCAATCCGTTAGGGTCCGTAAAATCTCGCAGCATATCCACGACAAGAAGGGCGCTATTGGATCTCCGCTCTGCATCCTTACCCATTTGCGAACCCCCTCGTGCGTACATTGCGGCGCTTGGAAACCTGCACGACTAGCAGCACGACAACCATCACAACATACGGAATCACATCGAAGAGCCCAGAAGCCGGCCCGGCATAGATGGCCAGGTTAATCGAGAGCGAGCGAGCAAAGCCGAAGAGGATTGCATACAGAGAGGACTTGAGGGGATCTCCGCGCCCGCAGTAGATGGCAGCGATTGCGACAAATCCTCTGCCTGCGGTCATACCATTTGTATATAGCCCCAAACGCTCTGTCGAGAGGTTAATTCCTGCAAGGCCGCAAGTAAGAGCACCAATAAGAATCGCAACAATCTTGTAGAAGTTTGTCTTGAGGCCGAGCGACTTTGCTGCATCTTCATTCTCGCCGACCACGCGTACGTAAGTACCAAACTTCGTACGGTAGGAAAGCACCCACATCAGCCATATTCCAATGAAAGCAACGTACGTGAGAATGGGGTGCCCAGAAACGATTGGCCCCAAGATAGGAATCGCGTCAATTCCTGGAATGATTATCTGCAGATCAGACACGTTGAGGCTTGATAGCGAAATATTTGCGACGTTCATCCTTACCATGACAAATCCAGCAATGGCAGTCACAAGAAGGTTGAGCGCAACTCCAATAATGATTACGTTTCCCCTGAGCGTGACGCCCATCACTGAGAAGATGGCGCCAAAAATCAGAGCCGCAAGAACACCGGCAAGGAGCCCCAAAACAAGACTGTTCGTGAAATAGACCGTTAGGGTCGACGCGAACGCGCCAATCCCCATCATTCCTTCAAGAGCAATGTTAAGTACATTGGCCTGATAGGCAAATACTCCTCCAATGACGCAGAGGATGATGGGGGCAGCATGGTAAACAGTGTCGTAAAGAATGCTTGCAAGCAGATCCATCTCTATGCCTCCCCAGCGTTATTGTCAGACACCACACCAGCAGATGTCTGAGCTGCCGAATGCCTGCGAGAGATGCGCTTCCGCGCACGGTCCCTCAGTCCAAAACGCTCATCAAGAAGCTTCACGGCAAGGAACAGGATGATGAGACCCTGGATTACCGTCACAATCTCCTTGGGGACGGAAGAATAGAGGTTGATGTTGTCTGCACCGGTCTTAAGGGCAGCATAGAAAATCGCTGCGATTAGGATTCCAACAGGAGAGTGGTTGCCAAGCAAGGCAATGAGCATGCCGTCCCACCCGAGGCCGGGGTCGCCGGAGAACGAAAGGGTGTAGTGATACTGGTCGGATAGCATGTATCCCGCACCCGCAAGTCCGGCAAGTGCACCGGATATAAGCATGAGCACGATGATTTTCCGGCGAACACGCATTCCCATAGCGTCGGCAAACTCGACGTTCTTGCCCATTGCGGTTATCTCAAAGCCAAGCTTCGAGTGATTCATTACAAAGAACATAACGACAAAAGCAGCAAGCGAAATAAAGAAGAACGGGGTGAGCTTTGCGCTGGAAATACGTTGGAACATAGCCCCATCACTGATGGTGGGCGTGCAGACATATCCTGCACCCTGGTCGCGAAATACCCCGGTAGAGAGAAACTCCAGTACTTTGGCCAATGCGTAGTTGAGCATGAGGGTAACAACCATCTCGTCAACATGGAAGTATGCCTTGAGCAGGGCAGGCACCACCACATAAAGCATTCCGCAGACTATGCCAACCAGGAGGCACAACAGCTTTAGCATAGTGGGGTCAAGTGTTGCAGGAAGGTATGCCCCGGCAATTCCTGCGAAGAAGCCGCCTAGTAAAACTGACCCCTCAACACCCATGTTGTAGATGCCAGCTTTGAAGTTCACAGCTATTGCTAGGCCAGTAAGAATGAGCGGAGCAGCGTAGTGCAGGGTAGTGAGGAAGCCCTTGGGAGTCAAGAGAGACTTGCTTATGAGAATCCAGTACGTCTCAACAGGATTCTCTCCAATGGACGCGATTACGACACCGCCCACGACAAACGCCAGAAGGACGGGGATGAGTGAGTTGAGTATGCGTATTCCTACAGTTCTAGCCTTCAACTTTCTCGCCTTCCCCCTGCTTGATTCCCGCCATGAGCAGACCAAGCTCTGTACTCGTTGTGTCCCTAGGAGATACCTCACCGGTTATTTGACCCTTGCACATGACGATGATCCGGTCGGAGAGACCGAGGATCTCTGTCAATTCACTTGAAATCAGAAGGACAGCGTTGCCATTGTTGCGGAAGCGAAGGATTTCCTCGTGAATCGACTCAGTTGCTCCGATGTCCACGCCTCTGGTCGGCTGACATGCGATGAGGAACTTGGGGGAAGATTCCAGCTCTCGCGCAATGATAACCTTCTGAGCATTACCTCCAGATAGAGCACCAACTGCCCCGTCGATATCACCAACGCGAATGTCGTACTTAGAAAGCAGAGCGTCTCTCCTCGCCAAAATGGCTTTGCGATTGAGAAGGCCATGTTTACACACAGTAGGGTCACCGTGGTGGCCAGCGATACAGTTGTCGGCAACACTCATTGTTGAGCAAAGCCCATCTTCAAAGCGGTCTTCCGGAATAATTGCAATGCCCTCGGAGCGCAGCGAGTCGGGCCACTGGTTTGTAATGTCTTTTCCATCGAGTGTGACACTGCCTGAAGTGGTGGTCATAAGCCCTGTGAGCACTTTTACGAGCTCTGTCTGACCGTTACCTTCAACGCCTGCGATACCAAGAACCTCCCCTTCATGCACATCGAAGGAAACGTCATGAAGGACTTCTTTGCCATACTCGTTAATAGTGGACAGGTTCTTTACTGAGAAGCAGACATTCTTCGATGGTGATGTTGTCACGTCATTATGAACAGTGAGCACCACCTCACGGCCAACCATCATCTGGGCTAGCTGCTCCTGCGAGGTATCCTTCGTCGCTATTGAGCCAACAACCTTGCCGTGCTTAATGACGGTAACAGAATCGGAGAGCTCCATGACCTCGCGAAGCTTATGGGTAATGACAATGATTGTCTTGCCCTGCCTTTGCAATTCACGAAGGTTATCGAAGAGCTTGTCCACTTCCTGGGGTGTCAGCACGGCAGTTGGCTCATCCATGATGAGCACATCAACGTTTCTGTAGAGCATCTTGAGAATCTCAACACACTGCCTAGATCCAACAGAAATGTCTTCGACTTTTGCGCATGCATCCAAATCGAACTTATATTTCTCTATTAAGTCAGAGACGGCCTTGATTTCCTCTTGCGTGTCGATAAGGCAAGTTCCTTTGCGGAGAATCTCTGCCCCAAGAAGCACGTTTTCGTAGACCGTAAGGCTTGGCACAAGCTTGAAGTGCTGGTGGACCATGCCTAGCCCATGGGAGATGGCATCCGCCGGTGACTTGAAGTGTGTCTCTTCGCCTCGCAGTATTATCTTGCCACTGGTAGGCTGCAGCATGCCATAGAGCATGTTCATGAGGGTAGATTTGCCAGCGCCATTTTCTCCAACGATGCACTTGATTTCGTTTTCCCTGACTGCAAGGTCAATGTGATCGTTGGCAACAAAGTCCCCGAACATCTTTGTGAGGCCAACTGTCTCGATAACGTTTCCCACGAGCGCACCACCAATCTGGGAAATTAGTACGTGGGGCGGGCACCAAAGCAGTGCGCCGCCCCACAGCGAGCCTTTATTTGATGTTCACGTTCGGGCACGTAGAAGGATCAAAGGTTTCGCCGTTCTGCGCGTTGACAACCTTGATCTCGCTGCCAACCTTGCCCTTCAGGTCCTCAATCTCTGCCCAGATCTCTTCCCACTTCGCCTTGCCCTCGTCCGTAGTGATTGCTTTCTGAATTTCCGTGCAATCGGTAAGACCCGTTGCACCAGAGGCAAGCGAGTAATCCTGCAGATTGTCCATAGAGGAGAGCGACCCGTCATCGAGAGCGTCGCAAATAGTCTGGACAGGAACGTTCGTGTTCTTGAGCACAGAAGTCAGAACGTAGCCAGGTTGCTGATCATCCTTGTTGCCGTCAACCTGAATCGCGAGCTTGCCAACCTCCTTGGCTTTGGAAGTGATTCCGTCACCCACGCTACCGGCGCAACCAAACACAACATTTGCTCCGTTGCCGTAATATGTGCCGGCAACTGTGGCACCACCAGCAGAATCAGTGAAGCCCGCGTCGTACTTGGCATAGTAGTCATACGTAACGCCAAGCTTCTCCGCCTCGTAGTTGATTCCCGTGATATAGCCATAGGAGAAGACAACGATACCGGCAGAGTTGGTACCGCCAATAAACCCGCAGGCACGAGCGGTGCTAGGATCGGTGAAGCTGTAGTCTCCGCCCTTAAACAGGGTCTCGGCGTTCTCGTTCACGAGAACGGAAAGCGCGCCGGCAAGGAAAGAGGACTCGTTAAGGTCATATAGAACTGCGATGACGTTCTTGTGCTTTACCGAGCCGTCATCATTCTTGTTGGGGTTGTCGTTGAAGATAACCCACTCGGTGTCAGGATATTGGCTCGCGAGCGGCTCGGCACCACCGACACCGTTAATCAAAGCCTCGAAGTCATAAGCCATGTTGAATACGATGTCATAGCCATCCTCGCCAAGCGACTCGAGGGCATCAGGGACACCGTTCGTGGGCTCAACGATTTTTACTTCCCAACCCTTGTCTTGGCCAACCTTCTGGGCCCCTTCAACAGCTGCTTGGTTGTATCCGTTGTCGTTCTTGCCGGCATCGTCACAAAGAACCGCAATGCGCTTCTTCTTGTTTTCGTCACCAGAGCTGCTGGAGCCCGAATCCGAAGTGCTCGAGTTACCACAGGCGGCAAGGCCCAAAATGGTAGCCACTGCAGCTGAGGTACCGAAGAACGAACGACGCGACATCTTCTTGTTCATGAAGTCTTGCATGGCCTTCTCCTCTTCCTCGTGCAACTACAACTTGCTGAACCCCCTACGCACATCCATGAACTCGTTACAGGCTCCTCCTATCCCCTTCTCCTCCATCCATGACCTGATTGATGTAGAACTTGAATTTGTCACTTCTGTAGCAGCATTTGAAGAACTCGATTGGATACTCACGCCCATGAATCTTCCCCCTGGTAACACACTCAAAGTGAAGTATCGGGGTTCCGGAACTCACCTCTAGATAGTGCGCAATCTTACCTTCCGCTAAGACCGCCTCTATTGTTCTTGTTGCCGTAGTAATCTGGCAGCCGTACTGTGAACCAAGCACGGAATAGAGTGACTCGCACGAGAAGTCATGGGCATCAATCCCTGGAAAGAGCTTGTACGGAAGATAAGTTACCGTGTGGTTTAGAGGATCATCATCCGCAAAGTAAATTCGCTCGAGTCTAAACACCCGCTCGTTATCCCCGAGCTCCAAGAGGCGTCGACGTCGCTGGTCAGCAAGCTCTGTTGATGCAGAAACAACATGTCTTCTTGGGGTCATCCCGAGATTAATGACATCCTGTGTACAGCTGGTAATCGAAATCAAGTTCTGCTGAATCTTATCCGACTTGACGTATGTCCCCTTGCCCTGAATTCGGTAGAGATAATTCTCACCTACAAGTTCATCAACTGCCCGGCGTACCGTTATCCTGCTAACCCCAAACATTTCCGTAAGCTCGCGCTCGGAAGGAATCAGCTCGTTTTCCTTGTACTCCTCTTTCTCAATCTTCCTGATAATGGCGCGCTTGACAATGTAGTACTTGGGGGCCATGGACTGGTCAGCTGCCCGTAGTCGCATTTCAAGTGGCAATTCAATAGACTGTGTCACCAACGACCCCCTAACATCATGTTGTCATATCCAGTTAAAAATACTATCGGCACCTTCAAGCCGGCATGGCGTTTGCGCCGCGACGAGTCAGCTTTGCTCCGTGAGCGGTAATACCAGTGAATCTACCTGCGCCAATACTTCCGGAGAGCACCCGCACAAATGAAACTGGATACCCGGAACCGCTTCGCCCGTTGCTTGCTAAATGGTTTAGGCCCATTAGATTGCAAGTCCCTTTCGAGCCAATGACCAATGGTAAAGTGATGATGAAGTCCACACTACGAAAGGGCTCTCCTTTGGTTTCCATCGTCATGGCTCAGGCTTCAGGGGCCAACGGGAAGCGGGTCCCGTCAGCTCGCGAGAAGCTTCGTAAGGAGCCCTGCTTCTTCATGCGGCCAGACCCCTTCGCTGGCCTCCGTTTGAATTATCTCAAGAGCATCCTTCTTTGAATGTGACTCGTCACCGTAGATTAGTTCCTCGAGACGATTGCACACAAGCGCGATGTTCACACACCGTTGAATGTCGGGAGAGAGGTGTGAGGGGTAGTCACTGCTATTTAAGGGGCTGTGGTGAAACCTTACGATTGCGTCGACAATCTCATTGCCAAATCCACTAATGACCTTTAGCCCGAGAATGGCATGCTCTTTCGATGCCGGGTCATTGTCATCCGCTTGAGCGGCCGCATCGCTGCACGCAAAACCTTGCCATTCAGGACCATGGCCCCAGTCGAAATCATGTTGAGAATCATCTTCTCGGCAGTACCAGCCTTAAGGCGTGTAGAGCCAGTCAGAACTTCGGGACCCGTCACTGGCTCAATTGCCAGCTGGGCTTCGTGACCAATCTCTGAGTTCGAATTGCAGGCAATAGCGATGGTTCTAGACCCGATTTTACGCGCATGTCGCAGAGCACCGATTACGTACGGCGTGCGTCCACTTGCAGCAAGGCCGATGACTAGATCTCTCTCGCAAACATCAACCTCATCGAGTTCTTTAGCACCGAGGGTAGAGCTATCCTCCGCACCTTCCTTGGCACAAACGAAGGCGCTATCCCCCCTGCAATCAGTCCTACGACAAACCGCATCCAAGACGCCTAGACGTTCTGAAGTCCCTGCTCCAACATAAAGGATTCGGCCACCATTAGAAATAGCTTCAGCGGCCCACGATACGGCAGCTGCGATGTGCTTTCGTTCTGCATGAACCGCCATGACGACACGATTGTCCTCAGAGTTCATCACATCAACAATTTCCTAGGGAGACATTTGAACCAAGTTCATGGTGTTTGGATTTCTGGCCTCAGTTGTCAAGTTGCCAAGATCGATCATCAGGGGCCGCCTTTCTCGATAGAGACCTTCCGTCATCCGAATTACATGGCTTGATAATGCGATTGGAAGTAAGCAAACGCATACATCTCTCGTAGTTGCTTGCCACATAAGAGGCGAATAAGACATCGACAACGTTGAGTTGAGCGATTCTGGATGACATTGCTCCGCTTCTAACAAGTAGCTCTGTCGCTGCAACGCCTAATACATAGTCTGAAATCCGGGCAAGGGGAGAATCAAATGCGCCACAAGTTATTGCGACAACCTTTGTACCATTATCCTTCGCAGTACGAGCACAACCCACAATCTCGGGAGTAGTACCGGAGTAACTAATAACAATGGCAAGGTCACTGGAAGTAGTGTTCTGGGCATACACTCTCTGCGAGTGCAAGTCATCGCAGCAAAGACACGGCAACCCAATACGAAGCAGTTTGAGCTGTAGGTCTTTAGCAACAAGAAGAGATGCTCCAGCGCCAAACAGAGCGATGCAACTTGGAGAACCCATGAGGGAGATAACGGCCTCCACAGATACAGGATCTAACAGTCTGACAGTGAGCGAGAGTGAAGATATGTTCCTATCAGTAACCTTTTGTAGAATGGTCTCAGTACAATCTCCTTTTTCAACGCCTGAAAGCGAAGCAACAGCGCTTCTATCCTTGGTGTTCGAGGCTATCAAACACACCTTGGTGACAACTTCGACGAGAATACCCGACCTGAAGTCTTTATAACCCCTGCAGCCAACCTTATGACAGAGCCTAACGATAGTTGAGGGAGATACGCCAGCGGCATCAGCCAATTCACGAACAGACATCTCGGAAGCAGCATCCAAATTTGAAGAAAGCCAACGAATGAGCATAGCTTCAGAATGCGTAGCGCGTGGAAGGTATTCTTCAAGGCGATGCTTAAGTCCTCGCATTGCTGCAACCCCGATCGATGAGCATTGCCAAAAACTAATAAGATGATAAGGAGTGCGCAATAGAATTAGAGAAAATGATTATTCTGTTTCAGATAAAGACAAAAAAGGAGGGGCCCCGCGCTCGGCGCGGGGCCCCTCCTGGCGAAAACGCCCCCAGTCGGCCAGCGGCGTCCTGGTCTCCCACGGGCTTACCCCGCAGTACAATCGGCGCTCGGGGGCTTAACTTCCGGGTTC
>Ga0256406_1004974_pt1 | contig 14659 bp, 11 predicted proteins | sample RumenRJG_03DNA_FD_185986 | JGI IMG/M metagenome (GOLD analysis project Ga0256406, IMG submission 185986) | Bovine rumen microbial communities from Lethbridge, Alberta, Canada - RJG_03 | ecosystem: Host-associated > Mammals > Digestive system > Stomach > Rumen | place: Canada: Alberta | collected... | reverse complement strand
AGCGGATTCTGTTGTCCCGCATCATACGGTATACTTTTTCCCTGTTCTCTTTTACCGGATCATAGACGCCGATGGCATAGCCCCCGTAGGAGTTCACAAGCTTCATGCACGGTATGTCGGTGTCGCTGTCCCCGATGTAGACCATGTTTCTGAACGGCACTCTGAGGTCGTCCGGCTGAAAATATTCATTGACGCCGTTGTCATTGACATCCAGCACTCCTTTTTCAATTCTGAAGAGAAACTGCGTCTTATTGGTATAATTGATCACCTGAGCCGGCCACTTCGCCACGCCGCGCTCATTGTAATAAAATGAGCTCGCGTAGATTTTTTCAAAGGCTCCGTTTCTGGCAATCTCCGTGCCCTCGATCATCTCCTTCAGTCCGGAAGAAATGATGTAATGCTCCACAATCACGCCGTGCTCCCTGCCGAATTTCCGTGTTCTGTCGAACCATGTGCTGACGCCGGGAAAAAGGCTGACCCTCGATCCGTACTCCATCAGTTTTTCGCGGTTGAAAATGATTCTGCCCTCTGCCTCCTGTACCATCTTGTACATATAGGCGAGGTTCGAATCCATGTCATTATCCGCCGCCATTCTGTTCGTTTCCTCCCAGAAGGTACCGATATCATATCCGACCGACTGAATATAGCCCTGAGCCTGCATGTCGTCCGGCGAGAGTGTCTTGTCGAAATCATAGCAGACGGCAAGAACCGGTTTGTCTTCCTTGTGCCTCCTGTCGTACTTTTTCTTCTGCTCCGCCATCATCTGCCGTCCTTTCCCTGCAGCTCATCTTTGCTCTCCCCGGCGTGTTCCTCTTCTTCGATCACCTGATCCGTCTCTCCGAAGCCATGGGATTTTACCGGTCCCGCATCATGCTGCGCCGTCTGACGCTGCTTCTCTGCTTTTCTCCTCTCTGCCTTCTCCGCCAGAAAGCAGAAAAGCAGATCTCCTGCATTGGAATAAAGAAACACAGTCTCCTCCTTTCAAAACAGTGATCCGCTTTTCAGATGATACACGAAGTGTAATGCGGTGAGGCGAACGCCGCGTCAGACCGACAAAGTCGGGCTCATGTGACAGCTGCGAGAGTTGCAAAGCAACGAAGCAGCTGTCTTAATACAGTATGTGGCACTACTTGCAGTATGGGTTTACTGCTCATTGATGTAATTGACAAGGCCTCCGGCCGTGATGATTTTCTGCATGAACGGAGGGAAAGCCTGTCCCCGGTACTGCCTGCCCTTTGTCACATCGGTGATGATACCGGTATCAAAATCAACCTTCACGTCATCACCGGCCTCAATATCCTCTGCCGCCTCAGGACATTCAATGATCGGAAGACCGATATTGATGGCGTTTCTGTAAAAAATCCTCGCGAAGGTTGCGGCGATAACGCAGCTGACACCTGCCGCCTTGATGGCGATCGGTGCATGCTCTCTTGAGGAGCCGCAGCCGAAATTCTTATCAGCCACAATGATGTCGCCCTTCTGAACCTTCTTCACAAATTCCTTATCGATATCCTCCATGCAGTGCTGCGCGAGCTCCGCCGGATCAGAGGAATTCAGATAACGGGCGGGAATAATGACATCGGTATCGACATTGTCTCCGTATTTAAATACTTTTCCTTCTGCCTGCATCTCTTCCGCCTCCTTATAATCCAAGCTCCGCGGGTGCGCTGATTTTGCCGGTAACAGCACTGGCCGCCGCTACCGCAGGATCCGCGAGATAAATTTCCGAATCTGTATGGCCCATCCGTCCGACAAAGTTGCGGTTTGTCGTGGAAACGCAGCGTTCACCTGCCGCAAGAATGCCCATGTAACCGCCGAGGCAGGGACCGCAGGTCGGTGTGCTGACAACGGCGCCGGCCTCAATAAACGTTTCAATCAGCCCTTCCTTCAGTGCTTCCAGATAAATCGCCTGTGTCGCAGGAATAACGATGCAGCGGACATCCTTTGCCACCTTTCTTCCCTTCAGGACAGCAGCTGCTGTTCTCAGATCCTCAATACGTCCGTTGGTGCAGGAACCGATGACGGACTGATCAATCCGGATATCACCGATTTCGTCAAAGGTGCGTGTGTTCTCCGGCAGATGCGGGAAGGAAACCGTTGCTTTCAGCTTCGACAGGTCGATGGTGACCGTGCGCTCATAAACAGCATCCGGATCCGCCTTGTAAACCGTCCACTTTTTATCGGTATGATGCTTCATGTATTCAACGGTTCTGTCATCGACAGGGAAGATGCCGTTCTTCGCACCTGCCTCAATCGCCATGTTGGAGATGGTGAACCGGTCATCCATGGAGAGTTCGGAAACACCCTCACCGGTGAACTCCAGTGACTGATACAGCGCACCGGAAACACCGATCTCACCGATCAGGTGAAGAATGACATCCTTGCCGCTGATCCATTTGCCGGGCTTACCGGTCAGAACAACTTTGATGGCAGACGGAACCTTGAACCAGGCCTTGCCCGTAGCCATGCCCGCAGCCATATCCGTACTGCCGACACCTGTGGAAAAAGCGCCGAGAGCGCCATAAGTACAGGTATGGGAATCTGCTCCGATCACAACGTCGCCGGCCGCGACAAGTCCTTTTTCCGGAAGAAGCGCATGCTCAATGCCCATCTGTCCCACATCAAAATAATTGGTGATGTCATAATGATGTGCAAATTCACGGACCTGTTTGCAGTGTTCCGCTGATTTGATGTCCTTGTTCGGAATAAAATGATCCATGACAAGCGCAATCCTGTCCCGGTCAAATACCTGCTTTCTGCTGAAACCATCCATGACATCGATGGCTACCGGTGTCGTGATGTCGTTGCCCAGCACCAGATCGAGTTCAGCCTCGATCAGCTGTCCGGCCTCGACGCTCTCGAGTCCGGCCGCATGTGCCAGGATTTTCTGTGTCATTGTCATTCCCATGAAAACACACCTCCTGCTGATATATGATCATATTTCTGTACGGGAGATGGAGGTTTCGTCCCTGAATCCAGCATCCTGCATACTTTTTCATCATAATCCAATTTTACAGGAAACGCAATCGCGGCATGCCCTGATCATCGCAAGCGAACCGGATGCTCTCCCGATGCTGATTTCATACAAAAACAGAGGTTTCTGTCCTCAGAGTACTCCCGTATTTTTGAAGTACAGCCGCGACGGCCACCGGATGCTGTCATCCTTTGAGCGACTTCACAGAGCCGATGTATCTCCCGGTCAGTCGAGCCTGATAAGGCGATCAGCGCGAGGACCCGTTCAAGCCTGCGTCAGCAGGCGCGTTCCGCAGCGCCGCCGTTCAGGCGAGAATGACCGCCGGAGATACACGGCGAATGTGACCGGAGCGAAAAGGATGATGCATCCGGCGGCCGTTGCCTCTGTATCTCCTGACACTCGAGAGTCGGAACAAAAAAGGACACCACAGTTTCCTGTGATGTCCTCATGACACCTGTCAGTTTTCTGATCAGTTGTTGATGAGCTTGTCTTCGTCGTTCCAGCTGTACAGCTTGCGGATCTCGGCGCCGACCTTCTCTGACGGATGCTCGGAAGCTTTCTTGCGGAGAGCCCTGAAATGAGCCTGGCCGCCTGCAGGGCTCATGTCGAGCAGGAAGTCCTTGGCGAAGGTGCCATCCTGAATATCGGAGAGAACCTTCTTCATAGCCTTTCTTGTCTCATCCGTAACAATCTTCGGTCCGGTGATGTAATCGCCGTACTCAGCGGTATTGGAGATAGAATATCTCATGCCGGCGAAACCTGACTGATAGATCAGATCTACGATCAGCTTCATCTCGTGGATGCACTCGAAGTATGCATTTCTCGGATCATAACCTGCTTCGCAGAGGGTATCGAAACCAGCCTGCATCAGAGCTACCACGCCGCCGCAGAGAACTGCCTGCTCACCGAAGAGGTCGGTCTCGGTCTCGGTTCTGAAGTCAGTCTCAAGAAGACCTGCGCGTGCTCCGCCGATGCCTGCGCCGTAAGCCAGTGCCATATCCAGTGCGTGACCGGTGTAATCCTGCTCAACTGCAACAAGGCAAGGGGTTCCTCTGCCTCTCTGATACTCGGAACGAACGGTGTGACCCGGAGCCTTCGGTGCGATCATGGTAACATCGACAAACTTCGGCGGGATGATCTGATTGAAATGGATATTGAAACCGTGAGCGAACATCAGCATATCGCCCTCTTTGAGGTTGGGCTCGATGTCCTTCTTATACATGGCAGCCTGAAGCTCATCGTTGATAAGGATCATGATGATATCTGCCTGCTTTGCAGCCTCAGCTGCTGTATAAACCTTGAAGCCCTGCTCCTCGGCTCTCTTCCAGGACTTGGATCCCTCATAGAGTCCGACGATAACATCGCAACCGGAATCCTTCAGGTTCAGCGCATGTGCATGACCCTGACTGCCGTATCCGATAATGGCGATTTTTTTACCCTCGAGAAGAGACAGATTGCAGTCTTCCTGATAAAACATCCTCCATGCCATAGTAAATTGTACCTCCTGTGTTTGTGTGTTTTGGACGTCTCCAGTATCTGTTCCTTACGGACCAGCAGCAGAAGTCCTGATATAAGTTAAGGGAGGGCTGCCTTCTTTGCGACGGTCACCTTAATTTCAATTCATCCGGGATGCTCAGACGTCACCCCATCGTTTTCCGCGGATTCAGATATAGTCACACGGAATACCGGGCCGTCAGTCGAGCCAGATCACGTCGTCCGCACCTCTGCGGAGACCTGCCGCCCCTGTGCGGGCCAGCTCGAGAATCTCATGGCCGGAAAGCAGATCAATGAAAGCATCGATCTTGCTCTTGCTTCCTGTCAGCTCAATGATCAGCGATTCAGGACCGACATCCACGATATTCGCGCGGAACACGTTTGCCAGAGCGATAACATCCTGGCGCTCCGATTCGGAAGCCTTCACCTTCACAAGGATCATCTCCCGGATCACGCTGTCGTCCATATTCAGGATCTTCACATGACGGACATCTTCCTGTTTTTCCACCTGACGGGTGATCTGCTCCAGCACCAGATCATCGCCGCTTGTTACGATGGTGATTCTCGTAAATCTCGGATCCATCGTCACGCCTGCGGTGATGCTGTCAATATTGTAACCGCGCCGTGAAAACAGGCCGGCGATTCTTGAGAGCACGCCCGAGGTATTGTCAACAAGAAGTGACAGAATACGCTGTTTCATAAAAGCCATATCCTTTCTTCCTCAAACATCGTGTCCTATTCTATAATGACAAATTCTGTTTGTCAACAGGGTGAATTATTTTCACCTACTCTTCACTTTCTGTTTTGGGTACGGCCGGACGGAAGATACGGGTCTCCCTCACTTCTTCTTTTTTTACCTTGCTGTCCGCGTAATCGCAGAAATACTTCTGTGCCGAAAGCGGCGTCTCCCCCTCCTTCGGTGTCAGCTGAACATAGGAACCGTCAGGCTGCATGACTCTCGCCTTGCAGTTGTCCGCCAGCTGAATATGCAGGATGTTCATGGCCTCCCGCTTCAGATTATCTTTCAGCAGCGGGAAGACAATCTCGACACGCTTGTCAAGGTTTCTCGGCATCCAGTCCGCCGATCCCATAAAGACATCTTCCGCGCCGTCATTGTAGAAATAGAAAATTCTCGCATGCTCGAGATAGTTTCCGACGATGGAACGCACGGTGATATTCTCACTGATGCCCGGGATGCCCACCTTCAGACAGCAGATGCCGCGGATGATGAGATCGATTTTTACCCCGGCCGCGGAAGCTTTGTAGAGTGCTGCGATGATCTCACGGTCACAGAGTGAATTCATTTTCGCGACAATCCTCGCCTTCCGGCCTTCCCTGGCGTGCTTTTCCTCCATGCGGATCAGATGAAGGAACCTGTCTCTCATCCAGATCGGAGCGACCAGAAGATCGTTCCAGGACTCCGGCTCGGAATATCCGGAAATCATATTGAAGACAGCCGTCGCATCCTGACCGATTCCTTCGTCGCAGGTCAGAATTCCGCAGTCCGTATAGAGCTTCGCCGTGGAATCATTATAGTTTCCTGTGCCCAGGTGCACGTAGCGGCGGATGCCGTCCTCTTCTTTTCTGACAACAAGCGTGATTTTGCTGTGCGTCTTCAGTCCGACCAGGCCATAGATGACATGGCAGCCGGCTTTCTCCAGCTTCTGTGCCCAGACAATATTGTTCTCCTCATCAAATCTGGCCTTCAGCTCGACAAGCGCCGTTACCTGCTTGCCGTTTTCTGCCGCCTCGGCCAGCGCCGCAATGATCGGGGAATGACCGGAGACCCGGTACAGCGTCTGCTTGATGGCAAGAACCTTCGGATCCCGTGCCGCCTCACGGACAAAATCCACGACAGGCTGGAACGACTGATAGGGATGATGAAGGAAAATATCTCCCTTCCGGATATTGGTAAAAATATCGTCGTCATTCTGCAGCTCCGGCACCTCAGCGGGTGTGTGCTGCGGGATTTTGTATCTGTCGAAGCCCGGAATGCCGTATGCTTTCATCAGGAAGGTCAGATCGATCGGCCCGTCGATATAGAAAATATCATCCTCTTTTACACGGAATTCTTCCTTGAGAATTCTGAGGAGATCCGGTTCAATGCCATCCTCCACCTCAAGCCTGATGACCTCGCCCCACTGGCGTTTTTTCAGTGACTTGCTGATTTCCACCAGCAGATCGGCCGCCTCATCCTCATCGATGCCGAGCTCCGCATTTCTCATAATGCGGTACGGCTGTGTGCAGATGACATCGTAGCCAAGAAAGAGCTTGCTGATATTGTGTTCGATCACCTCATCCATCAGAATGATCGACTTCGAACCATCCTCTTCCGGGAGATCTATGAATCTGGGCAGGACAGACGGAACCTGAACGGTAGCAAAAAATTCTCTGCCCTCTTTTTCGTTTTTCTTGCGGATCAGCGCACCGATGTTCAGTGTTTTATTTCTGATCAGCGGGAACGGTCTGGAAGAATCCATGGCCATCGGCGTCAGCACAGGATAGATATTGCTGTCGAAATACTCATCGATATACTTCTCCTGAGCCTCAGTCAGAGATTCCTCATTGTCATAGATGTGCAGGCCCGCCTGTCTCAGTGCCGGCAGCAGTCCCGTGCGGTAATTTTTATACTGTCTTCTGACGAGGTCGTGATTTTTTACCGTAATCGCCTCCAGCTGCTGCTTCGGCGTCATGCCCGCAAGGTCCGGTTTGTCATAGCCGGTATGCACCATATCCTTCAGAGAAGCGACCCGGACCATGTAAAACTCATCCAGATTCGATGACACGATGCTCTCGAATTTCAGCCTCTCGAAGAGCGGAATCCGCTCATCCTCCGCCTCGCTGAGAATTCTCTCGTCAAAATCAATCCACGAAAGCTCTCTGTTCCAGTAATTTTCAGGAACGGCATACTTCTTGTACTCGTCCAGCATTTTCTTCCTCCATCATTGATGACAGCCATATTCTTACAGTACTCTTCTGGAACGGATGACCGGAAGGATTCCGAATACCTCATTGAAGAAATCCACCTCACCCTCAATGAGTCCGCTCTCCAGAGAAAAGTCACTCGTTACATCCACACTGATCACCAGTTTTTTCTTCTTCAGTTCACAGCTGACGGCGCGGATTTTCTGCAGATGACTCCGGTCCATCGCATTGGCCAGCCGGATCATCGCCGTAAATTCCGCCACTCTCACATATTCGCGCTTGTTGATGCTCGACCATTCCGCGATATCCTGAAACTCATCCAGTTCCTCTGTCATATAGCGTCCGGAAAGTGCGATCATCTCGCGCTCCGTATGCGTCAGTCCGATGATCTCATTGCTCATGATGATGTTATAGGTATTGTCACCGACGTCATTGTAGCTGATATACTTGCCGCAGTCGTGCAGCATGACGGCCACGCGGAGCATCAGCTTCTCCCGGTCTCCCATACCGTGCAGCGGCTTCATCGCATCAAAAATCGCCAGTGCCGTCATCTCCATGTTCTCCACGTGAGGAATGTTCACCCCGTAACGGTGAGCAATATGCCATGAGCAGGTGACAATGTCATTGTCAAAATCATGTTTTGCCTTCAGAATGCCCTTTTTCTCGGCATATTCATAGGCAATGCCTCTGGAAATATGCGTGCCCGGCGCCCAGATCGTCGTCGGATTGAACAGCTGGACAATCCTCTGGAAAATAATGGCTGTCGGACGCACCAGCGATGCATATTCCATCGTGATACCATTCTGAATGGCAAGCTCCTGCAGGGATTTGCGTTCAATCTTTGTGTACCATCTGGCAAAATCCTCGCGCGTCAGCACACGGGTCCCGCGGTTTTTATGCCTGGGATCCCGGAAAAGCATGTTCGTCAGAAAGCCTCCGCCGGAGAAAATAATATTCTCAATGCGATGGTCGGTGAGATACATGTCACGGAAACTCCGGATATGATATTCGATCAGTTCTTTTACCTTTTCCTCGTAATCCGCATTTTCCATGCCGGCTTCGGAAAGCTGTTCTCTGATTCTGAGGCTGCCCATCTTCAGGTTCCGGGAACAGATCAGCTGTGAATGGTCGAAAACCGAAATCTGCGAACTGCCGCCGCCGACGTCGATGATGGCCGTTCCCTGACGGATCATATCCTCAAAATTACTCTCGATGGAGGCAATGGCCTTGTAGGTCAGGAATCTCTGCTCGGAGTTGCTGAGGATTCTCACCTCAAAGCCCGTCGTCTGGCGGATTTTTCCGAGGATGAACAGATCATTCTTCGCCTCCCGGATGGCCGTTGTTGCGATGGCCTGCCAGTCATCCACCCTGTATCCCTTCATGATCCTTTTGAAATCATTCAGGATGTCGCAGAGTTCATCCAGCATTTCGGGACTGATCCTGCGCTCATCCGAGAAAGCCTCTTTGCCGAGTTCCAGTCTGTGTCTGATCCGGTCTATGCTGTGTATTCCCTCTTTCGGGGATATTTCAAAAATCTCCAGCGAGACATCGTAGGTACCAATATCGATCGCCGCAAAAAGTGTGACTGCCATGCTCCCTCCTCTTCCGCCTGCCTGACGACGGCTTTATTCAGTAATTCCCGAGCAGACGGAGTCCGACGGCTTCCGCCTGAATACCGCGCAGCGCATTGCGCACGGCTGCATCGGAAAGATTGCCCTCGAAATCTATGAAGAAACGATATTCGAAAGGTCTGTCAGGAACCGGTCTGGATTCAATTTTGGTCATGTTCAGACCATTGAAGATGAAATGCGACAGCATGTTGTAGAGCGTACCGCATTCATGAGGCAGACCGAAGCAGATGCTGACTTTTCCCGCATCCTTCACAAATGCCCTGTTGTGTGAAACAATCACAAATCTGGTGGAGTTTTTCTCTGCGGAAAGTCCTCCGTCCTTCAGAATGTTCAGGCTGAAGCATTCCGCAGCGGAACGGCTTGCGATCGCAGCCTGATCCGTCCTGCCCTCCCGGGCCACCTTCTCGGCTGCCATCGCCGTATTCAGTACGCGGACCTGTTTCCACTCCGGGTGAGCCGCCAGAAAATCCCTGCACTGTGCCAGCGCCTGAGGATGAGAATACACCGTCCTGATGCTGTCCATCGACGCACCCGGCAGCGCCATCAGCATATGATCGATTTTCAGAATCTGCTCTCCGACAATGTAATTATCAAATTCCAGAAGAAGATCATAAATATCGGAGACACTTCCCGCCGTGGAGTTCTCGATCGGAAGGACCGCATAATCCGCCTGCTCGCTGCTGACAAGTTTCATCGCCTCCCGCCAGGTACGGACGTGCTGTGTCTCGATGGTATTATCAAAGAACTGTTTCATGGCCTCAAAGCTGTATGCACCTTCGACGCCCTGAAAAACAACCTTCGCGTCATGAAAATACAGTCTGTCAAGCGTACGGTAGTCAAACGGCAGAGGCACGCCGTTTTCCGTCATCAGCTGATACTGACGGCGGCGGCTGATTGCCATGAGCTGCTCAAAAAGCTGCTGAAGGGCCTGGCGGTTGAAGGAATTCCCGGCCTTCTCCGTCACGCTGGCCAGCTTGTCTTTTTCACGCCTCGCGTCATAAACCGCCTTGCCGGTCCGGATTTTGTATTCCGCAACCTTTTCCGAAAGTTCAATTCTGTGCTGAAACAGATCAATGATCCGGCTGTCCGTATCATCGATTTCTTCCCTGTATTTATCAAGCTCCGACATCTGAATTCCCTTCATCCTCCATGCACTGTGCATGTCCGTATCTAATCTAATCAGAAATTATATCAAAAACAAATCATATTTGAAATATTAACCCGTTTTTATATTCCGGTTAACGTCACGTTTACACGAAGTGTGATGCGGTGAGGCGAACGCTGCGTCAGACCGACGAAGTCGGTCACATGTGGCAGCTGCGAGAGTTGCGAAGCAACAAAGCAGCTGGCTTAATACAGTATGTGGCACGATTTATAGTATGGGGTTTACTATATAAAAAAAGGCCGTGCGGAAACATTGTCATGTTGCCGCACGGCCTGTATCTCTTCAGTTTCCAGCCTGTCCCAGCAGATAATTGATGTACTGCTGAGCGGTTCTTCCGGACTTGCCTCCGTGCGTGAGCTCCCAGCGGTTTGCTCCCGCTCTGATCTCCTCGTCGGAAAGGGGAATGCCGGCCCGGTGCGCAAGCGTGAGCACGATCTCCTCGTACTCCGCGTGGCCGGGTCTCGTAAAGCTGATCTGGCAGCCGAAACGGTTGGCCAGGGAAAGCTTCTCTTCCATGGTATCTGATTTGTGGATCTCGGCGCTGTGTTCCACATCATCCCTGTCTTTCCAGGTCTCTTTGATGAGGTGACGCCGGTTCGAGGTCGCATAGATCAGTACATTCTGCGGCTTGGTTTCCATGTCACCTTCGATAACCGCCTTCAGATATTTGTATTCAATTTCAAAATCCTCGAAGGAGAGGTCATCCATGTAAATGATAAATCTGTAATTCCGGTTCTTGATCCTTGCGATCACATTGGACAGATCCTTGAACTGATGCTTATAGATCTCGATCAGACGGAGTCCGTCCGGATAAAATCTGTTGATGATTCCCTTGATGCAGGTGGATTTGCCTGTGCCGGAATCTCCGTAGAGCAGACAGTTGTTGGCCACTCTGCCCTCCACGAAGGCCCGGGTATTATCGATGAGCTTCTTCTTCTGAATCTCATAACCGACCAGATCATCCAGTGACACCTCTTCCATGTTGTTGATGGCCTGGAACTGCGGCGTGCCGTCTTTATCATAAACAATACGGAAGGCTTTGTTCAGTCCGAACATACCCACGCCGTAATCTTTGTAAAATCCCGTCACCGCATCGAAAAACTCATCTGTCGAGGTCGTCTTCTCCAGCTTCTCGCTGAGCGTTCTGACCTTCTCGCTGACATTTTTGTTGTACATCAGCTCCGGTTTCGTAATGGCCTTATAATCAAGGATTCTGGAGAAGCAGTCGATATCCAGATACTGCTCCAGCCAGGTGAAATCATAGTCAAAAAGCTCCCTGTAAGCGGCAAAATCCTTTTTGGCAAAGTAATTGACGCTGCCATCACCCGCACCGGTCTTCTCACTGGTCAGGCTGAAAGAATTTTCATCCGTGATCAGCCGGAACGTCAGATAGTTGTGCCAGAGATTTTTATCGAAAGCATAATCCGTGGAAATATTCAGAATCCGCTTTACCTGACGGTAACAGCGTGCACGAAGCACATCCTTCGACTGTGTCTTCTCCCTGGCATTCCTGCAGATATCCCCGAGCTGCGCGAGAATGCAGTCCTCAGGAATACTGCCATAAATCAGAAGTTTACTTATAATATGATCCATAGGTTTTTGTCTCCGTTATCTGTTCTGCTGCTCAGTTATATGTTCTGATTCCTGATCAGTCTCTTCTGTGGCCGTGGTATTTTTCTTCACAGTACTTGCAGCGGTAGATGGCTCTCTTCGGGTCCGTCAGGATAAACACCTGATCCAGTCCCTGCTCAATGGAAGTAATGCAGCGCGGATTTCTGCACTTGATGACATTGCGTACTTCCTTCGGCAGGCCGATTTTCTTCTTGTCAATAATTTTGCCGTGTTCAACCACATTGACCGTGATATTCGGATCAATAAAGCCGACGATGGAAAGGTCGAGCTTGTCAATCGGACATTCCACCTTCAGAATATCCTTGTGTCCCATTTTCTTGCTGCGCGCATTCATGATCATGGCAACCGTGCAGTCGATCTGATCCAGCTTCAGGTCATGATAGATCTGCATGGCCTTGCCCGCGCGGATATGGTCAAGTACGAATCCTTCTTCGATTGCTCCTACATTCAGCATCAGGCTTTACCTCCTTTGGCCTCTCCGGACGTCTCCGGGTCATCGCCCAGCTCCAGCAGCGTATACATCAGTGCCATCCGCATATACATGCCCCAGTAGACCTGCCTGAAATAAGCTGCCCTCGGATCATCATCCACATCAACGGAAATTTCATTGACTCTGGGCAGCGGATGAAGCACATACATATCCTTCGGCGCCATCTGCATCTTCGCCTCATTCAGTATATAAAAATCCTTCATTCTCACATAATCATCTTCGTTGAAGAAGCGTTCCTTCTGAACTCTGGTCATGTAGAGAATGTCCAGATCCGGAAGCGCATCCTCGAGACGGATTTTTTCCTCGTATTTGATGCCGTTGGCGTCAAGCACATCTTCCTTGACGTAATCGGGAAGACGCAGCTCTTCCGGAGAAATCAGGACAAAACGGATGTTCTCATAGCGGACAAGCGCACTGATCAGGGAATGAACCGTCCGGCCGAATTTCAGATCGCCGCAGATGCCGACCGTCATATTGCCGAGTCTGCCCTTGAGCTTTCTGATGGTCATCAGATCGGCCAGCGTCTGCGTCGGATGCTGATGACCGCCGTCGCCGGCATTGATGACGGGGATCAGAGATTTGCTGGCTGCCACCATGGGCGCACCCTCTTTCGGGTGGCGGATCGCACAGATATCGGCAAAGCAGCTGACGACGCGGATCGTGTCCGCCACGCTCTCTCCCTTGGTCGCCGAACTCGTATTGCCCGAATGGAAGCCGATGACCTGTCCTCCCATATTCAGCATCGCCGACTCAAAGCTGAGTCTGGTTCTGGTGCTCGGTTCATAGAAAAGAGTGGCAAGTTTCAGTCCATCACATACATGCGCGTACTTTTCCGGATTCTGTTCCATATCCTCCGCCAGATCCATGATCTGATCCAGTTCCTGCACGGACAGATCAAGCGGTGACATCACATGCCGAAGGTGTTTCAGTTTTCGCATCTCTCATGCCTCCTCTGAATGAAGAAGAACTGCGGTGCCGTCTTTTTCAGGCCACAAAAAAGGCTGTCACATCTGAAAATGTGACAACCTTCTTATCTTCCTGTCTGTATTGCCGTTCCGGTTTTCCGGTTCTGATCAGATACATGAATCCAAGCCCCGCAAAATTCAGTTACGTGTAACTTATCATGGAAGCAGAGCTGTAAGCCGGGTTATGTCGTGTGTGATCATCTGTCTGACTCTTCCCGTTACCGGGAAGCTCAAGCGACCAACCTGAAAGATATGACGGGCAGCCAGTTCCTTTCGTTTCGGTCTTGCTTCAGATGAGGCTTGCCATGCGCGGGACGTTACCGCTCCACCGGTAGTCTCTTACACTGCCGTTTCACCCTTACCGCATCAGCGGCGGTCTGTTCTCTGTGGCGCTATCTCGGGGATCGCTCCCGCCGGACGTTATCCGGCATCCTGCCCTGTGAAGCCCGGACTTTCCTCAGCCGCCGCCTTTCGGCACTGACGGCCGCGATCACACGCTCTGCTTCTCCGTTATGCTATCACAAAGTTCCGTCTTTGCAAAGCGCAAATTAATTTTCAGACATCGGCTCGCCGGCTCCCTGCCGGCCACTGACGCACACGGAAACTTTTATATGAGACAGCCCTGCCGCCTGTCCTTTAAGTTCAGCGGCAGCCATCGGATGCTGTCACCCTTTGAGCGACTTCACAGAGCCGATGTATCTCCCGGTCAGTCGAACCTGATAAGGCGATAAGCGCGAGAACCCGTTCAAGCCTGCGCCAGCAGGCGCGTTCCGCAGCGCCGCCTTTCAGGTGAGAATGGCCGATGGAGATACACGGCGAATGTGACCGGAGCGAAAAGGATGATGCATCCGATGGCTGCCTGAGAATATACAGAAGCACTCAGTACACATCGAAGCAGCTTCCCCCGATGAATTCTCTGAGGATCGAATTTCTGGGAACATCATCTGAAGGCGTCCCGACGAAGTAGCTCAGAAACTTCAGCAGTCTCTTCGCCTCAAGGTATTCCGGTGCATCATCAGGCACCTGAAACAGCAGCGGCTCGGCATAAACCTTCAGCACAGACAGTTCATAGATCAGCGCGGAATTGAACACCGCATCCGCGTTCTCCTGATGAGGGAAAATGTTCTTCCGCTCACCAGCCCTGACAGAAGGCCAGCGGTTGATGGTTTCCTGTGCGCTCGTGCCGCGTGTCAGATTATCCCGGACAATCCTGCGGATCAGCCGTCCGTCGGTCGTGGAAATATGGTTGTGTTCGTCGACATTGAGCTGTGTCAGCGCGCTGATGTAAATCCTGAAAATACTGTCTTTCGGCAGCTCCTCCGTCAGTCTGTCATTAAGTCCGTGAATCCCCTCAATGACCAGAATATCATCTCTGCCGAGTTT
>Ga0256406_1004973_pt1 | contig 14662 bp, 11 predicted proteins | sample RumenRJG_03DNA_FD_185986 | JGI IMG/M metagenome (GOLD analysis project Ga0256406, IMG submission 185986) | Bovine rumen microbial communities from Lethbridge, Alberta, Canada - RJG_03 | ecosystem: Host-associated > Mammals > Digestive system > Stomach > Rumen | place: Canada: Alberta | collected... | reverse complement strand
CCAGAGTATGTTATCATGCCCGCAACTTTTGGCTTCTGGATTCTATTTATACTTATCTATATCTTTTCTATAAGAAGTGGATGTGATTTCTTGATTTGGTGTCAAAGAGTTCTCTTCCGTGGAAAAAGAAAAACAATAGTAACAAACCCAATAACAAGACATACTTCTATTGTTACCTGTATGGAACTAAACCTTATGATGTGGTCTTGCTATCTACTGCTGATGTTTCTGTATGATCCCGAGTTTGTAGGAGACAGAAATCCCATAATAATATTTGTAGCCATTGCCTGTTTAGTCGGAAGTTTCTTTATCTTTAGAAAACAACTAAAACTTAAACAATGGGGAGCAAACATAAGAATGGCTATAGCAACAGTTATAGTCTTTTGGACAAGTGTTGAAGTCTTTATTCGCAGAGGTATTGTCAAAGAACTTTGGATAGAACCTCAAAAACATGTTTCTCTAATATTGACAATACTATTTGCGTTTATTCTTATTTTAATAATCGTTATTGTAAATGGTATTTTAATCAAGAAAGACAAACAAAAACACCCTGAAATATACACCGAATAAAAAAAGCACTCTTCTCTTTAAAAGAAGAGTGTTTTTTATCCTTTTAATAAACTTAGAAAGAAAAGCAATTATCGTGTTATGGGAACATTAGAGCCATTTTGCATAGAGATAAGTATTCCTAACCGTTCATTAATAGACTGCAGCAGACCTATAACTGACATAGACTGCTCATCTTTTTCTCCTTTCGGTTCGGCATGATTACCTTGTGCTATGAGCAGACTATTTATCTCATAGTCTTTTTGATATGCTAACCACAATTCTTTTCTAATTCCTAGAACTTTTTCTAACTTATCTGCAATATCTATTGTTATTTTGGATTTGCCTTTTATAATCTTGTTAAGATTTGCAGGATACATTCCAATTTGTTTTGCAAAGTCCTTTTGCGTTATGCCTCTTGCTTCCAATTCATCAATCAATATCTCGCCAGGATGAACAGCGATACATGGTATAAAACCATTGTTATTTCTTGTTCCCATAATGTGTATTGTCTAATTCTAATATTTCTATTGTTATGGTATCTTCGTTTTCAACAAAAAGTAATCTCTCTATTCTTTGATTTCCAAAAGGGCGGACAGAAGAAATGCCTGACAACTCATGTCGTAATTTTTCATAATGCAAATAACTATGCACTGAAATATCTTTTATATTGGTGGCAACTCTCATAATTTCATATACCTTAACTAATTTTCTTACAAGATTTTTATCTTTAGATATATCTTTATACTTTCTGCTTTTACCCGTTTTAATAAGCTCTTCTAAGTCAATATCCTTGAAAAATATAATCATAAGAATAACATATTATCTAACATGCAAAATTAGGCAAATTATCTAAATTAGCAAATAAATTAGTAAAAAATTATATAATTTAGACAACAAATGTAATATTAAGATAAATTTACCCTAATACTAACTCGCTATAAGAAAATGTAAAACACTATAAAAAGGAGAAAAGACTTTTTTGATAGCTTTTTTGTTTTCAACTATAAATATACAAAATTGAATCATTCAAAAGCTTTAATTATCAATTAAAACTTTTTTTATAGAAGAAACATATCACATGGTAAAGATTAGTATTTTGAATATTTGGTAACATCAAATATCCATATTCGTTTTACAGATGCATTAGCGAGTGTTAGAACTACCTCTCTCCTTATCTGAATCTCAGAAAAAACGTTAGATACTCATATCGTAATTTTTAATACATTAAAATTTGTATTTTATAAGAAAAGTTGTACCTTTGCAAAATAATAAAAAAGGGGAAATATGGATACATTACAAGAACAAACGAAATCATTTCAAAGTTCAAAAAAGAAAAAGGGATGCTTAATAGCATCGCTTATTTTGCTAATCTCAATAATTATGATTGTTGGAGTTGAAACTTGCGCAGATTCATCATCAGATAAGGATAAAACAGAACAGAATGCTAACGAGACGAACCCAAAGTTTGAACGATTCGCTTACTATAAGCGTGATAAGAAGGGCGATTTTAACTATCGCATATTCGTATATATCACCGATGCATCATCCAAAGATATGGAAAAGCACGCAAAGAAACAACAGTGGTCATCTCATGGGACAACGATGGTGTGTTACTTCAGAAATACAGATGGATTGAATAGTGATGCCATTACACTTGCGAAGAATGTAGATGCTGCAATAAATGAGATATGGAAACCAAATCTTGTAGCACGTTATATACATTGGCCTACTGGCAAAGAACAATTTGAAGAAAATCCATATGCAGAAGATACCCTCACTTCTGCTACTGAGAAACAGTCTACATCTGCACAGAATTCAAATACAAGATGTATAGCAAAAACAGAAGACGGTACGCGATGCTTACGAAACACTGACAACAACAGTATCTATTGCTGGCAACATAAAAAGTAATAGATTATCTCAAAACAAAGAAGTTAAAGGGACAGATATTTTGATATATACTTAAATACCTGTCTTTTTTTGTGGTTATAAATTTCTTATATTAGACCAATAATGTCTTTGATGTTGTCTATTTTGTGGCGGTTGAGGTAGTCGGACATTCCTTCTATGATTTCAATAGTAACTCTTGGATTGAGAAAGTTAGCTGTTCCTACTTCAATAGCACTTGCTCCGACAAGCAAGAACTCAATTGCATCTGCTGCACTTTGAATCCCTCCCATACCTATAACGGGTATATCAACGCTATGTGCAACTTGCCAAACACATCTCAAGGCTATGGGTTTTATAGCTGGACCCGACAATCCTCCTGTTATTGTTGAGACAATAGGTTTTCTTTTTTCGCTATCCACAGCCATGGCTAAGACTGTATTTATTAAAGAAAGAGAATCTGCACCTGCTTTTTCTATCGCTTGTGCTATAGCCTTTATATCTGTAACATTTGGAGTAAGTTTAACAATAAGGTGCTTTTTATAGACTTTTCTAACCTCTTGAACAACTTCTCTTGCCATATCCTTATCTACACCAAAACCCATTCCTCCTTTTTTTACATTAGGACAAGATATGTTTAACTCTATGGCTAGTATTTCATCCAAATCGTTGATCATTCCTGCAACCTTACAATATTCTTCTATACTTGAACCAGAGACATTTACTATAGTATTCTCGTTTCTGCCTTTGATGTTAGGATATATCTCTTTACAGAAGTATTCTACTCCCTTGTTCTGCAAGCCTACTGCATTTATCATTCCATAAGGAGTCTCTGCCAAACGAGGATAAGCATTGCCTTCTCTTCTTTCTCCTGTTGTTCCTTTTACAACAATACCGCCAAGTTTAGATATATCAATGAAATCTTCGTATTCTGTTCCGTAGCCAAAAGTTCCAGAAGCCGTCATTACAGGGTTCTTCAACTTAAGATTACCAATCTGTATATTTAATCTTTTATCTTCCATAATCTTGTTTTAAAGTTTTATATCCATACTATTGAAAACAGGTCCTTCTGTGCAAACACAAACATTATGACCATCTTTAGTTTCATTTACGCAACACAGACAGGCTCCTATTCCGCAAGCCATTCTGTTTTCTAATGAAACATAGCATTTGATGTTTCTTTCTTTCGCCCACTCGCTTACAGCTTTCATCATAGGAGTAGGACCACAGCAATAAACGACATCAAAATCATTATTCAATATAGAATTTGCTGTTACTAAGCCTTTTTCTCCCACACTTCCATCTTCAGTTGAAATACTCAAATTACCAACAGCATTGTATCTGTTAGTTAAAAAAAGTTGTTCATTGGTTCTTGCTCCTATAAGGATTGTAGGAGTAATCTCTTTTCTTCTAAACTCTTTTGCTAAAAGTAGCAATGGAGCAGTTCCTACACCTCCACCTATTAAAAGAGGATTTTTCCCTTCAGTGCTAAATCCGTTACCTAATGGAAAGATGATTGAAAGTTGCTCTCCTTTATTGACAGATGAAAGTTTTTTAGTTGCCTTTCCTACCTTCTGAACCACAATATAAAGAATGTTTTTCTCAAGATCCACATCGTGTATGCTTATAGGTCGCCTAAGAATACGGTCAGCAACATCTTTAACCTCAACATTAACAAACTGTCCTGGTTTTATTTCTTGCAGACTTATAGGACTTTTTAAGGCAAGTAAAAAACAATCTCTATTTAGAGATATATTGTTTTCTACAGTAAATTCTTCCAAATGTTTCATATATAATGTTTTTATTTTTATTCGTTGTGATAAGGTTCATTCTTTAAAATAGTAAAAGCACGATAGAGTTGTTCTATAAAAAGAACTCTAATCATCTGATGTGAAAAAGTCATACGAGATATAGAAATCTTGTTAGTGTATTTTTGTTTTATCTTCTCATCAAAACCGAAAGCTCCACCAACAATAAAGACCAAAGATTTAATGGATTGGTTCATTTTTTGTTGAATGAAAGAAGCAAACTCTTTGCTTGAAAACTCTTTCCCTTTTTCGTCTAATAGTATTATGTAGTCCTCTTCTGAGATATGCTTTAAGATAAGTTCGCTTTCTTTTTCTTTTAGCTGAGAAGAGGAGAAAGAAGACGCATTCTTTACATCTTGTATAATTTCTATCTTGAAATTGATGTAATGTTTCAACCTCTTGGTATATTCTTCTGTTGCTTCCGACACAAATCCTTTGACAGTTCTCCCTACAACTAATAGTCTTATATTCATCAGAATGAGTTTTTTATTTTTCTTAGCAAACTGTATAACTTAGAATACTCTTTTGTTATGACTAAGTATGGAGTTCTTGTCCCAGAAAAGAAACGGAAATAATGTTCAATATTCTTTAGCATAGAACCTTCCATATCAAAAGTCTTTAGATTTAAAGAATGAGCATATTGCATTGCTTTCCACGTAAGATAAGCCATAACTTTATTCTTTTCAAACCTAAAGTCAATACCAGAAATAAGATTATAGCAAATGTTATTATCCCATACAATAAACAGAACTCCGTTGATATTATCCTTTTCATCTTTTGCTATCAGTAGTTTTCCTTGATTTTGCTGTATGGATTTATTTACAATATCCTTGAATGTTAGAAAAGAATACGGTATTTCTATATTTTGTTTGCTGTAAGTCTGTTTTAGCAGGCTGTATATTTGAGTCAGGTTAAAGTTGTCGTATTCTGTATGCAACAGTCTTTCGGCTCTTCGTATGTTTTTTCTCATTACTGGAACAAAACTTTCAAAGCAGTTATCAATATCACTAACATCTACACGATAGGTATAACGTACAGTGTTGGAAAACTCGTGCCAATGAAAGCCCATACAGAAAAAATCTTCGGGTCTTAGAGTATAAGAGAAAAAAGATGGTTTTAAGGAGTCTATAAACAGAGCAAATTCTTCTGTAATTCTGTTCTCCAAAGAATATCTTTCTGAGATACGATTACAGAAAGAATAATCAACATAACATCCGCAAACGGGAGTAAGTTCAGGTGGTATTATGGAGGTAAAGAATTTGTTTTTATGAATATAATATGGAAAAGCAGCAAGAATGTTATCATCTTCTTCTACAAGAAAAACATCCCAAGAGTTCTTGCACACCATATCCAACCACCAAGATTGCATAAATATTGGCAAGCCTTTTTGTTTTTCTAATAGTATATACTTTTCCCTATTCGCCATTTAGAAAAGATTTATAAAGATATTAAGATAAGTATTTGTGCAGAGAAGATTCTTAGAAACATCGTCAAAGGATAGACTGTTGCATAACTTACAGCAGGCATGTCTGTTTCAGTGCTTTCGTTTGCGAAGGCTAAGGCAGGAGGATCAGTATGAGAACCTGCTATCATTCCTACTATTGTATAATAAGGTAGTTTGAAAACTCCTCTTGCAATACAGGCAACTATAAATATAGGTATAACAGTAATCAATAAACCATATAATACCCACCAATAACCACCAGAAAGAATAACTTCCACAAAGTTTTCCCCTGCTGTCAATCCTACTGCGGCAAGGAAAAGCGAAATACCTATATCTCTTATCATCATATTTGCACTTGTAGTTGTGTAAGTAACAACCTTGTATAAAGGACCGAAGCGAGAAATAAGTATTGCCACAATAAGAGAACCTCCAGCCAAACCTAATTTAATTGGTTGAGGTATGCCTGGAAACTTAATAGGAATAAGTCCAACAATAATACCTAAGAATATTCCCATAAAAATAGGGATAAGATTAGGAACTTCCAAACGTTTAAGAGAATTTCCTAAAACGTTAGCAACTCTTTGAATATTATTTTCACTTCCAACGACAACAACTCGGTCGCCAAGTTGTAGTTGAAGATTGGCACTCGCAACAAGTTCAGTTCCTCCACGCTTTACCCTTACAAGAGTTACATTGTAAAGAGTTCCAAGATGTAATTCTCCAAGAGTCTTGCCTTGAATCTCCTTTTTTGTTACTACTATTCTTTTTGATTCCAATCTTCCATGATCAACATCCCAAGAGATTTCTTCTGTTTTTAGTCTTTCACCTAATAGTAATGTTACTTCCTCCTCATGTTCTTTTAGGGTAACCATACGAACAATGTCATTTACATAAAGAACGGAATCCTTATTTGCTCTTTCCAATGTTCCATCTGCTCTTTTTATACGGGAAACTACAAAAGGAGTTTTATATATGGTATGAAGAGTTTGCAGCGTTTTTCCTTCAACCCCCTTGTTTGTAACCTTTATAGACATAGAAGAAGGATTGTCAGTCGTATTGTTTTGAATAGACTGTTGTTCTTCTTTTTTTGTATCTATACGGAAAATAAGTTTTACCAGCATAGGCACGAAAATAATACCTATCACAGCCAATGGATAAGCGACAGCGTATGCTGAAGAAAGAAAACTTCCGTTCTGTCCGGCATCCTCTAATGTTTGTTGTGCAGCACCAAGAGCAGGAGTATTGGTTACGGCACCTGTCATTATTCCTGTCATTGTCGCTAAATCAGTATTAGTAGCATATCCTATAACAAGAGTAACCAAACAACCTAATACCACAATTAGCACAGCTAACATATTAAGCTTTAATCCTCCTTTCCTAAGAGAGGAAAAGAAACTTGGACCTACTTGTAAGCCTATGGCATATACAAATAATATAAGTCCAAAGTCTTTGATAAAACTCATCAGTTTTGCATCCCCAATTAAGCCAAAATGGGAAAGAATTATACCAACAAAGAGTATCCATGTTATTCCTAAAGAAATACCCTTTATCTTAAATTTTCCGAGATATAAACCTATTGCAATAGTTAAAGCAATAAGAATAATGCTTTGTGCAATGCTTTGAGTGAGAAATATATCTTTAAACCAACTTATCATTATTTACTGTTATTTATTATTTATTATTTATCTAAAATACTTATGTCTATACAATCCATACCTTCCCAACCCTGAACAACTTTGTTTGTTCCTAAACCATTTGTAATAAGTCTTGCTTCATTTACTCCTCCTTTTTTTATAAGAAAGTTTCTGATAACATCTGCCTGCTTTACGCTAAGTTCTTCCTCGGAGTCTTTTTTGAAACCTTTGTTGGCATGAACTTCCAAATTCAAAATATATGGTTTAGATTTAAAAACATTAGCTAACAAAAGAAGTTCCATTTCTCCTCGTTTGCTTAGTTCCAAAGGATTCTTAGGATTGAAAAATGAATTGACGGTTATTATATCACTATTCGCTGCAAGATCTTCTATAGAGTATAGTGTAATGTCTGTTGAATCTGTTATAGGAGAGTAGTAATTACTCTTTTGTAGATAAAGAGCATAGCTTGCAGAAGGACGTATAAAAGCAAAATAACCTTTGTCATTTGGAGTAACAATATTTATCAAGGAAAAGTCTTTACTATTATATATATATAGCTTAGAATTACTAAAATCATTGTGTGCTGATTTCACTTTACCCGAAACAAAGTTCAGTTGAGTATTGCCTTCTAAGTAAATGTAATTGTCTTCCGTTTCATTTTCATCTTGAGTAAGAACAAGCATATTGTCTTCTACTTTAAGTACAAAATCATCATCAGAAGTGTTTATATCTTCTCCTAAAAGAATAGGCTCTGACCAAGAATTCCAATCTTTTGTATCTTCCCTATGAGAAACATATATATCTAAGGCTCCAAAATTCAGATCTCTATCAGAAGAGAACCAAAGAGTTTTTTTATCCGCAGAAAGCACTGGATGAGTTTCGTTGAAACGAGAATTAACAGGTGATACAACAGGAAGAGGTTTTTGCCATTTACCTTCTTTAAAAATAGAATAGTATATGTCTTTATTTTCTGAATCAGGATAAGAATCGTAACCATCATAATCGGCTTTTGAGAAAAGAATTATCTTTTTATCATCTGATACAAAAATATCTTTAGCCTCAATATCCAATCCCAAAGATTTTACATCAATATCTTGCTTATTAACACCTCCAGAACCTTCAGTAAGTACTAAATCCAGTTCCATCTTTTTTGCTTGACGGAATGCAAGAAAATGAGAATCCCAACCAAGATTAAAACTAATTGCCTTGTTTTTAGGAAGAGTCTCATTAAGTTCATAAAACCTTTTGAACAAGAATGTACTTTGTCTTGCATTTAGGTTTGTCAAAAGACTCTTATTTTTCCTATAGTCTTCCGCTGTAAGTTTAGGCTTGCTTATAAGAGTTTGAATTGCTTTAGCTTTTTGTTCTGCTTCAACAATATAGTCTAAAGTTTTCAAATTAGGGAAAGCATCTGTTATTCTTTGAATAGAAGACAAAGAAAGGTCGGAAACATAACGTTTAGCAAAAGTCTTCAAATCTCCATCATTATGTTCTATGCTATCCAATACCAATATAGCAGGGATAGAATAGTGGATAGAAGAATATAGTTTCAATTTATCAAACACAAGTTGATAGTTTTTATCATTCTTTGAATTGTTTCTAAGGAAGAATATCATATCGCTGATAGTTCCTTCATTAACATATTTATCATATTGTGCAGACTCTCTTTTGTTTTTTGCCATCACAATATATTCTCCATTAGGGAATTCTTTTATATATCTATCGTAGGCTTCAACGGTGTTTTCCTGCAAGACTTGTTTAAAAGTTATTTTGTCTAACTGCTCTAAGGCTTGTTTGCGGTAAGTTTCGTTGTTGGTGGATTTAATGAACTCTCTAAGTTTTTCAGCATCGTTGCTTTTCAATATATCTTTCATAAGATGTTCATTTAACCAAGAACGAGCCTGATCAACTTGAATAGCATTCGGATAGTTTTTTATAAACTGTTCATATTCTTCAACACTTTCACTCTTCTCTGTCTTTTCAAAAGCAAGTCTATCTCTGATTCGTGTCGCTTCTTGTTGCAGTTGAGGATAATTATCAGTTATGGTTATATAACGGTTTAAAGCATCAATATCTTGTTTTTGATAGATAACACCAAGAGCTTCTTCTGCCAAACTATTAAGATTTATTGTCTTATCTTTTTCGTTCTGTTCTTTATATAGTTGTGCGTAGAATAAAGCAGAAACATAATCATTGTCAGGATTATGTATTTCTTTATAATAAAGATACAAATCATAATAACGGTCTTTGTTGGCTGTGTCATTATGATAAGCATTCTTTATATAAGACAAAGCTGAAGAATAATCTCCTTTGCTTAACAATTTCTCTACATCAGAATCTTGAGAATAAGCACTAATAGTTCCGAGTAATGTTATATATAGTATGTAAAAAACTATTCTTTTCATTTTATATCTATATTAATCCAATTGTCATTAATGTTTAAGTCAATATATTTTCCTGCTTTCAATGTCATTTGCAATACTTTGTCAGCAGTATAATCTCTTTCATTTATATTTGTATTTCTGTCTGATTTTAGTCTGACTTTCTTTAGATTTACATCTTTAGAATAAACTAAACAACGTCCATTATCAGTCCAAACATAAACATTTTTGCATTTCTTATTAGATAATGCTTTAATGATATGTATTCTATATCTATCCGTTGTACCACTGCCTATAAATGTTTTAAGGGAAGCATTATCACAAAAGTCATAAAACTCTCCTCTCTCTTTATCTTCCATGATAACAACAACATCTTCTGGTAATACAGACAAGTTATTTATATTTATCTCCACATCAGAAGGATTTCCTATATAAAGACCAACATCTATAGAAACAGGATAGTCTGGAAATACATTCACAGAATATTCATCATCTTCATCTTTAAGATATATCTCTGGCATATTTTCATTGTTACCAAACAGTTTATGACAATCATAATTATCAAAACCATAACTTGCATTACTATCCATTCCCAAAAGAGCATACTGATAAGTCTTGTTCTTGGAAACAGAAAGATTTAAGTAGTTATGATTAGATTGTGCTTGTTCTCCTGTTAATGGTATATATTGTTGAGAACGCTTGAACAGAATATTTGACGGATTGGATAAGGCTTCCACGAAGAAAGACTCCAAAGATGGTATGGTTATCTCCTCTTTTGGATCAACTATCAACGGATTATATACTCTGTTTTCCCTATCAAATAACATTATAGCATTGCCTTGAATCTTACCTTCCAACTCATCAAAAAGTTTCTTACTGCTTAAAGGAGCTGTATAAGGATTGCCTATCATGTTCCATCTGTCATCTGGTGTGGATTTCAGACTAACAGCTACACTACTTGCACATAATAAACCTTCGTACTTTACATTTAAAGGAGCATGAGTATAAACAGCATAGCCTTTACCTGGAACTAACGTAAATTTAGGGTCTGTTATATAATCACTCCAATAGTCATCTAATTTACTCTTTATTCCTGTATTGTACTGCATAAACCACGCATCGTTGTTATCATTTTTCATAGAGAACATAGCTGCTCGTGCTTGATTGACAGGAGAAGAGATATAGTTCCAACGTTCTGGTAATAGGTATTGATAAACTGTAAAGAAAGATTTTTGAGTATAGAAAATGTCCGAAGCAACATAAAAAATCTTATTGTTATTTATTACTACATTAGCACTATCTTCTAAAATAAGCATAGTACAAGAAACATCTTCATCTACTTCTGCCTGTACGTTCTTGGCTATAACAACAAAATCTTCCATAGTTGGAGCATTGCCATCTTTCCAATTATTATCATCTGACCAAAGACCAGAACTAATCATTGTCTTTACCTTTGGCAATCCGAAATAGGAGTTTTCTAACACAAAGTCTTCATTAGAATAGACCTTTATTTCTATTTCGTCTGCTCCCTTTGGACTTTTCAATGGAACACAATAAGAGTCAGACCTCAAAGTATCATTCATCGAGAACAGTTCTTTATCATTGCGATACCATTTATATAACACATAGATATTAGAACGCTTCTTGGTAGAGAAACTATATTGATAATCGGTGTTTGAAAATACAGGAATATGATAAGAGAACTCTTTGCTTGGCTTGTCATACGAAGGAATGAAATTCTTGTTGTAATCTTTATGTTTTGAACAAGAACCTTCCAAAGGAATATGTATTGTTCCTTGTTTTAGCTTTGCAGTGGAAATATCCAAAAAAGCTTTATGTTTCCCTTCTGCATTAGGAGAGTAATTAACAAAGATATATTTTCCCTCCTGTTTATCTTTCAAAGAAGACTTGGAAACAGAAAACTGACTTTTATCTGTTCCACTTATCTCAAAATTTATTCCATCTCTAATATTTTTACTTTCAATCTTTATTCTCTGAACTTCTGGATAGATAAAAGGAATAGCTATATTGTCAAAAACAATCTTGTCCACCTTTTTGTCTTCTCCCATTTCATTAACAAAGGCATTAACTTCTGCCTCAACTCCAAAATATTTGTCATAATTAGACTGAATGAATATATTTCTAAACAATATTTGAGGAGAGTTGTTTTTATTGCCGTTAGTGGAAACAAGCCAAGATATTTGTACAAAGTCTTTATTTTCGCATTCTTCAGGAAGTTTTATGTTAGAAAAGTTTTGTTTATATCTCTTATATTGAGAATAAAAAACAATACTTCTCCCCTTTTCATCTGCTACATCCTTCCATTCATCATTTAGAGACAATCTGTATTGCAATCGTGAAGTCCATTGTGTTTTTACTTTATTGGCTGTAGTGTTTTGCCAAGATAGTCTAATATCATCTTGTTCTTTAGTAGAAATATTAACAATCAGTCTTCCTGTATTGGGAGAATCTTTGTCTGCTTCAAAATATATAGCGTTTTTATTAGAAGAATAGTTTCTTTGGTCAAAGTTTTTTATATCCAAAGGGTTATTCTTTAAGTCGTGAATAACTCTTTGAGAAAACACACTTGTAATACTCAAAAAAACAAAAACTAATATTAAAGATATTTTTCTTAGTAGCTCCATTCTGATTTTATTTTATAGTTCTTTATATTGTAAATAGTAGTCGTTTCGTTTTGCCATCCAGGATAATTTGGCAGATGTCTAAAATGATAATGGTTGATCATTTCCTGCATATCTTTTATGTTAGGTTCCGAAGTCAGACTTTTCTTCTTTTCCTTCAAAGCCTTGATGAAATACATCATTATATCATATCCCAAAGCAGCATATATTTTGTCCGGTTCTGTCCTAAAATGCTTACGATACTCCTTAACAAAATCAACAAAGTTAGGATTGGTGTAGTCATTCAAATAGGTCAGAGTAAAATGATAGTCCAATCTCTCAAGCATAGAGTAGTCAATGTTGCTAAAATCCAACCATTCAAAAGGAGCAAAAAGAGTTATGTCATAGTTGTTGAAGCCAAAGAGTTTCTTTGTCAAAGTATTGGCAAACACTTTATTTTCATTTGGGTCTATCTTTGTGATAAGGTTGATGACAATGTTTTTTACATTTGGCTTAAAGTAGTTCTTCAACTTGGCTGCGTTCTTTTTGTAGTTGATGATTGTCCATGAAGAAGTATAGGAGTTGATGTTGCTTTTGTACCAATTGATTAAAGAGTTGTCTTTCTTGCTGTCTTCATAGAGTATTATCACGTTGGAGTTGCTGTGTTTCTCTTGTATATATTTCATCGTAGTCTGAGCGATGGAAATATCGTCAGGCTGAATCTTGAAAACATATTCATTAAGCAAAATATCATTATTGGGACTCATAGGATTAACAAGAGGTATCTGATGTTCTTGAGAAAACTTTGATATCAAGTCAAAAGAATTCTTAAACACTAAGGGTACAATCAAGTCCATTTCTTTCATTTCCTCTTGTTCCAAGACTTCAGAGGTCTTTTTAATGTCATTTTCTCCTACATCAAAGACAAAAAAAGTTATCTTATAGCCTTGTCTTTCCAATTTATCCAAAGCAATCCTTGCTCCTTCGTAGAAAGATATATAGGAGAAACATCTGTAGTTGGCGTTTCTCTTTTCGGCTATATTATATTGATTGAAAGACAGCTCGTCTATGTTATCATAATACAAAGGCAACAACATAGCAACCTTTATCTCTTGCCTGCTTTGAGAATACACATTACCCACAGCCAAGCATATCAAAACCAATAACAATATCTTCAACTTTCTTTTCATTCGCTTAGGCTACTTTTTTTTAAGCACTGAACTGCTGATTAGAGATTATTCCCATTCTATTGTTGCAGGCGGTTTGCTGCTGATGTCATAGCAAACTCTATTCACACCTTTTACCCTATTGATTATTTCATTAGAAATTTTAGCAAGAAAATCGTATGGCAAGTGAGACCAATCAGCTGTCATTCCATCCACACTCTCTACGGCTCTAAGGGCGACAACTCTTTCATATGTTCTTTCGTCTCCCATAACTCCCACACTTTGAATAGGAAGAAGTATTGCTCCTGCCTGCCAAACCTTATCATAAAGACCGGCGTTTTTTAGTCCTTCTATAAAAATATTATCAACTTCCTGCAATATTCTAACTTTTTCTTCTGTAACATCGCCAAGTATTCTTATAGCCAAACCTGGTCCCGGGAAAGGATGTCTTCCCAATAGTTCTTGTTTTAGTCCAAGTTCTTTGCCGACTCTTCGTACTTCATCCTTAAACAATGAACGCAAAGGCTCAACTATCTTCAGTTTCATATAATCAGGCAAACCTCCTACATTATGATGAGACTTTATTGTTTGTGAAGGTCCTTTTACGCTGCTACTTTCGATAACATCAGGGTAGATAGTTCCTTGTGCTAACCATTTAACGTCAGTTATGGCGTTGGCTTGAGCATCAAATACGTCTATAAACTTAGCTCCTATTGCCTTACGTTTTTTCTCTGGCTCGGTAACATCTTTCAAAACTGCATAAAACTCCTGACTTGCATCAACACCTTTCACGTTTAAGCCCATATCTTTATAGGATTCAAGCACAGAATCAAACTCATTCTTTCTCAACAAGCCGTTATTCACAAAAATACAGTGCAAGTTCTTTCCTATTGCTTTGTTCAACAGCATAGCAGCAACAGAAGAATCCACTCCACCACTTAAACCTAATACGACCTTATCTTCGCCAAGCTTTTCTTTAAGTTCCTTTACAGTGCTTTCCACAAAGTTCTTAGGTGTCCAAGAGCAATCGCACTTACATATCTTCTCAACAAAGTTTCTCAACAGAGTAAGTCCGTCTTCTGAGTGATAGACTTCTGGGTGAAACTGTATTGCGTATGTGTCTTCACCTTCTATTCTATAGCCCGCATTATCAACATTCTCTGTTGAACATA
>Ga0256406_1004971_pt1 | contig 14662 bp, 12 predicted proteins | sample RumenRJG_03DNA_FD_185986 | JGI IMG/M metagenome (GOLD analysis project Ga0256406, IMG submission 185986) | Bovine rumen microbial communities from Lethbridge, Alberta, Canada - RJG_03 | ecosystem: Host-associated > Mammals > Digestive system > Stomach > Rumen | place: Canada: Alberta | collected... | reverse complement strand
ACGAAGCTTTCGACGCAGACGACGGTGATGGCCATGCCGATTTCCTGCCAGGCCCAGACGAGGGGGAAGACGAGCAGGAAGTTGACGGCGGCCGAGGCCATGAGGATGCGGCTGAAGAGGCGCTGCATGCCGAAGGCCACCATGGTCTGGATGCCGAAGATATTGCTGAGGCCGATGATGAACGGCAGGAAGCTGATGATCCTGAGCACGCGGATCGAGGCATCGTAGGCATCGCCCATGATGAGCCGCGTAATCGGCGCCGCAAAGAGGCAGACGATGACGGAGAGCACGAGCGCGAGGCCGCCGATGACTTTGACGGCCTTCCGCAGGAAGCGGATGGCGTCGTCCCTCGCATCTTTGACCATAGCCGAGACATGCGGGAAGATGGCGTTCGAGATCGGCATCAGGAGGCCTTTGACGGCTTCGATGAGCTTCGAGGCCGCCGCGTAGTAGCCGACGCAGGTTTCGTTCGTCAGCAGGCCGAGGATGAAGACGTTGCTGTTCGTGTAAAGGTTGATGAAGAGCGTCGAGAGGAAGATGTCCCAGCCGTCGCGCAGCTTCTCCCGGATGGCGGCAAGCGCCGGCCGCCGAAAGAAGTGCGGCTGCCGCCGCGCGATCATCGCGAGCGAGAGCAGGCCCGCGACGAGCGGCGTGACGGAGAGGAAGACGGCGGCTGCGTAGACGTCGCCGGCCTCGCGCACAAACGCGAAGATGCCGATGACGGAGCAGGTGCGCGCGACGATGTTGAAGATCGTGATGAAGCGCATCTGCTGGATGCCCTGAAAGTACCAGATGGGGAAGAGTGCCCCGCCGACGAGCGCGGGCAGGCAGGCGAGCACGAGCAGGGCGTCGATATGATCGCGGAATGCGGCGAGCCCCGCAAGAATGACGATGGTTGCGCCGCCGAGCAGCAGCAGCTTCGCGCCGAGGATGGCGGCGAAGTCCTGCGGGATGGCCGCGGGTTCGTCTTTTGCGATGTCGCGCGGAGCCGTGAGGTTGAAACCGTAGTCGACGACGAGGCTGCCGTAGTTCATGATGGTCTGGCAAAAGACAATGCTGCCGTAGCCTGCGGGCCCGAGGACGCGCAGGAGGTACGGCAGCGTGATGAACGAGACGATGTATTCCGCGCCTTTGAGGACAAAGAGCGAAACGATGTTGGCGGAGAGCTGGCGGTTCCCGGCTTTCATGATGCCCTCCTCTTCTGCAGCAGCAGACGGCTGACGATGAAGATCAGCACGATGTCGTAGATCGTCGTTGTGCCGCCGAAGTCGAAGAGCAGATGCTCGCTGATGGAGGAAAGGAAGATCGGATAGGCCATGACGGCGTAGAGCATGATGGCAAACGCGCCAGATGCGTGGGAGCGCACGTAGTGGTACGCGAGCGTATATCCGCCGCCGAACAGCGCCATGAAGACGAGCATGCCGATGTGGCCGAAGTCGAGCAGATAGCGCCAGATCGTCGTGTAGACGTTCGTGTCGATGCCGTCGAAGTAGACGAACGAGAGGAATGTATCGACTTTCGGCAGGAACGGCAGGAAGTACGAAGCGATGCGGTAGGGCCCGACGAGCGTGTTCGCAAAGGGATAGCCAGTCTCGGGGAGCGGCAGGTCTGCGACGACGCCGAAGGCCGGGATGGAGACGCCCATGTAGTGCGCGAGGACGACGAACGGCGTGCGGTCGGCGCTGAGGCCTTTGCCCGTGAGGAAGCCCATGAGCAGGAACAGCACGAGGCAGAGGAAGCCCGCGCCGACCGTGCCGCCGAGGACGCGCAGATGCGTGCGGCGCGTACTGCCGTGCTTCTTTTCATAAAGGACGGCGCCCATGACGAGCGAGGCGATGCCGAAGCTCACCATGGCGAGGCGGCCGGTCGTGAGCACCATGAACGGCAGGTCGAGCACGACGGGCACGAGCCAGAAGCAGCAGCCCCACCAGAAGCGGCCGTAGATGGCGCGCCGCAGAAAGATGTACATCGAGGCGACGGCCACGATCTGCGCGAAGACCTGGCGGTAGACCATCCAGCGGCTGAATGTCAGCCCGTCATGCTCCATGGCAGGACGCAGCGTACCAAGGATGCCGAGAGGACCGCTCATGTTGCCGAGCGAGACGGAGAGCGCATAGGCTTCCTCGTAGCTCTGCCATGCGAGGATGGCGAGGACGGGCGTGAGGATGATGAGCGCAAGCGCGTCATGCCAGCCGCCGCGGCTGTCCTGCGGCGGGACGTCTTTTGGCTCCCTGCCCTCCCCCATATGCCAGGAAGCGAAGATGCTCCCGGCTGAAAAGGCGAGCATGGAGGCGGAGAGCCAGAGGAAGCCCGGCTCCGTGAGGTCGTAGCTCCACATGGCCTGCGTCACGGCGGCGAGGAACGCGCTCAGCGTCATGACGCCCGTCACGACGACGGCCGGTTCGAGGATGTCGCAGTGGAAGAAAACGACGTTGCAGCAGAAGAGCAGGAGCATGGCCCAGAAGAACGCCGTCAGAAGCGTGAACTCAGGCATGGCGGCTGTTCCTCATGGCGTTCACGAGGAGGACGAAAGCGCCGAAGAGCGCGCCGAGGAAGGCGCCGACAGCACCGTATTTCACGAGCGTGCGCTTCTTCGAGACCTGAACGGCTTCGGCAGGAGCTTCGAGGTCCGTCGTCTTCGTGTAGACAGGGTGGAGGCCGGCCGATTCGAGGCGGCCTTTCGTGAAGGCAATGTAGTCCTCGAGGATGGCGCGGCCGTGTTCGTTGAGATAGGCGTCGTCCTTACGCACGCTCGAAGGGAGGTAGAGCGTAAAGATCTCGGCGTTGCCCTCGCCACCGACGAGGAGATGCTTCTGCAGCCAGATGAGGCGCTGCTCTCTCGACATGCCGTTCCAGCCGGCTTCGAGCTTGTCGAAGTCGTAGCGGTCTCCCATTTCCTGCAGGAAGGCGTCATACATCGAGAACGATGTGAAGAACTTGCTGCCGCCCGGCATGGAGGAACCGGAATTGCTCGGATGCACGAACGTGGCTTCGCCGTCCGGGTATGTCACGATGACGGACTGCTCGACATAGTAGAGGCCGCTCTTCGTGATGCTGTCGCCGAAGAAGGTTTTTTCGGCGCCAAGCGCGCCGGCCACGAGGACGGCGCAGAGGACGATGACCCACCAGCGGCGGGAAAGTTCATGCTGGATGCTGGTCTGAAATTCACTCATGCTGTTTCTCCATTCTTGTCATTCCATTCCATTTATTCTTTTCTGATATATCCTCTGCTTTTGCGAGGGCGCGGCGCAGGAACTGGCCGGTGCAGGCCTCCTGCTGGAGCGGCCGCAGGTTCTCCCGATATGCTTCGTAGTCCGCCTCGGAAAGAGCGGCAATGTGCGCGGGGATGTCGGTCAGGGCATCGACGGTGAAGCCGATGCCCTGCGCCTCCACGAAGTGCGCAATCGCAGCTTCGCGCCAGGTGATGACGGGCAGTTCGGCCGCGAGGCAGAGCGAGAGCTTGTGCGGATTGTTGTACCGCAGGTACTCTCCCATCGGGCCCGTGCAGGTCCCGGCGCTTGTGCCGTCCCAGACGATGCCGAAGCTCCCTTCCATTTCGTAAGGGACACGATCTGGCGGAAAGCTGCCATGATAGTGGATGCGCTCGCCCGGAAAACGGGCCGCATCGAAGCCGACGCCATAGAGATGCGCGTCAAGCGGCAGCTGGAGGAAGGCTGCATCCTGCAAAAACTTGCTTTTGGCGAGGTTGCCCGCAAAAGCGACAGACGGCGCGAGATGGCGTTCCTGCGCAGGGAATGGCGCGTCCAGCAGGTAGTCGAAAGCGCCGAGCCCAACCATGGGCGTCCAGACGCCGCGCGCGCGGAGCTCTGCCGCCATCTGCGCGTTGTGCACGATCAGACAGGCGGCCGAGCGCAGCACCGCGAGCTCGTCTGCCTCGGAGACGCGGCCGAAATGACGCAGAGCGTCGACGTCATGGACGACGAGGAGCGTGCGGTTCTGCCGCACGAGGCGGCGCAGGCAGCACAGCGTGACGGCATCGTAGTAAAAAGGGTACTGCAAGACGAGACGATGGCCGCGGAAATGTTCGATTTTTGCGAGCTTCCGCAGGTAGGCAGGCGATGCCTTGTGGAAGAGCTTGCGGAGCTTCGATGGGAAACGGCGCTCTTCGAGATGCTCGAAAGGCGTGTACCCGAGCGCACGCAGGATGGCCTCGACGTCATTTCGCGCCTTGCTGCCCGCATTCGCGCCCTCCGCTGGGCGCTCGCTGAGGAAATATGTCACTTGCTGCAAAAAAATTCCTCCATCTTCCTCGTCTCTTCATCAATATCATAGCCTGCGCGGCGAATCTCGTCCGTCGTATCACGGCGCGGCTGGCCGCCCCCATGCAGGACGGCCTCGGCCCACGCCTCCGCCCTGCCGAGCGGCAGGAAATGGATGAGGCTGGTGACGGCGAGGTCGCGCGGCAGGGTGTCCGAGGCATAGGTCGGCAGGCCGGCTGCCTGCGCCTCGATGCCGACGATGCCGAGCCCCTCGAAGTGCGACGGCAGCAGGAACACATCCATGGCCTGCAGGAGGTCGGGGACGTCCTGGCGCATGCCGAGGAAGCGGACGTTTTCTTTCAAGCCAAGACGTTCCACTTTTTCTTTTGTGGCATCAAGGAACGATGTATCTCCTACTGCATCGCCGACGAGCAGCAAGACGGCATCGGGGCGCGCCTCATGCACGGCTGCAAAGGCATCGAGCAGGAAGTCATGATTTTTTTGATACGAGAAGCGGCCGACATGGCCGAGCACGAGCGCGTCGCCGAGCCCGAGCGACTGGCGCACGGCGGCACGGCGCGCAGGATCGAAGCGATACGATGCCATGTCGAGCGCGTTGTGCACGACACGGAACGGCGTCCCTGTGCCGAACATCCAGCGGCCGGCGTCTTCGGAGCAGGCGAGATAGTCCGTCGCAGAAGCGCGCAAGAGCCTCTGGTTCATGGCGATCAGCGCGCGGCGCGCCGTGCCGATCGCATTTTCAAAGCCCGCATTGTGCGAATGGATGACGCGGCGCGGGATGCCGAATCGCTTCGCAACGACGAGCGGATAGACGTATTCGAGGCTGTTCGTATTGAGCACGATGGCGTCGTATTCCCCTGCATGATGCTGCAGCAGCCGGTACCACTCTGCATAGTGCTTCAGCGGATTGCGATGGCGCGAGCAGACATTGTAAATTTCGCTGCCTGCTTCGAGGATTTCCTGCTGGAAGCAGATGTCGTACTCGCCCGTGATATTGACGAAGTCGTAATGGACGCGCGCGGGATCGAGATGGCGGAACTGCTGCATGAGGTAGGTCTCAAGACCGCCCCAGTTGCGCGTCATGCCAATCTCGAGCACGCGCTTCGGACGCGCCTGGCGTTGCTGTTCCATGTCATTCACCTCTTGATGCGGGCAAAAAGCAGCGGGAAATGCTGCTTCGTCATGCTGATGAGTCCTGTGAGCGCGAGAATCGGCGTTTTCCATGGCGCACGGAGCAGGGCGAGCAGGACGGACTGCTTTGCGTTCGCGCCCGCGATATGTGCTGCGCGGAACGCAGCATAGAGATCGTCGCGCTCGATGGCTGCAAGAGCCGCACGGCGATCGCCGCTCCGCTGCAACGCGCTGTAGCAGAAGCGCGCATAGAGCCAGAAAATCTGCTGCAGGAGCGCACGGTCGCCGGAAAGCCCCGCCTCCTGCGCAAAGTCCAGGAACCCTCGGATTTTCAGCATGTGCATCTCGTAATATGCGTCGTTCCGCGTCGTCGAAAGGCTCGCATTCGCGCGCTTCGCATAGTGATAACCCGCATACGGCAGGACGCGGAGCCGCCCGGCCATGCGCGCTGCCGCAAGGTTGAAGGCGAAGTCTTCATTGACGCGAAGCGTTTCATCAAAGCGGAGGCCATTTTTCTGCAGGAACGACGCACGATAGCAGCCATTCCAGAGAAAGCCGAAGGCCGGAAACTGCTCGAGCCGGACGGCAGCGCGGCAGATAGCGGCCGGACTGTCACAGATAGCTGCCTCCAAGCGGCAGGCCTTCTGATAGGAGACGCGGCCGTCCTCGATGTATTCTTCAAAGAAGCCGCATTTGAGGATGTCGGCGGCCGGGTCCTGCCGGACCGCCTCCGCATACGCTGCGAGGAGGTCGGGCTCGAATGTGTCATCGCTGTCGAGAAACGTCACGTACTCCCCCGAAATCTCTGGCAAAGCGACATTTCGCGCGGCTGCTGCGCCGCCATTTTGCGGCGTCCGGAGCACATGAAGCCGCGCATCCTCCCCAGCCGCCCGCAAGCAGAATTCGAGACTGCCGTCCGTCGAGCCGTCGTCGACGAGAAATGCCTCGAAGTCCCCGAACGTCTGCGCCCGCAGACAGTGAAGCGTTTCCTCAAGATACGCCGCCACGTTGTAGACGGGGAGGATGATGCTGAAAAAGGGCTTCATTTCAATATGCCCCTTTCCGCTCGAGCACGACGGCGACGGTCTTGAAGAGATAGATGATGTCGATCCAGACCGACCAGTTGCGGACGTACCAAGTGTCCATCTGGACGCGCTCCTCGTACGTCGTGTCACTGCGGCCATTGACCTGCCACATGCCGGTGATGCCCGGCGGGACGAGGCAGAAGTCGGCGAAGTATTCGCCGTATTTCGGAATTTCGGCCGCGATGATCGGACGCGGGCCGACGAGGCTCATGTCGCCCTTGAGCACGTTGAAGAACTGCGGCAGCTCGTCGAGGCTCGTCTTGCGCAGGAATGCGCCGATGTGCGTGATGCGCGGGTCGTCCTTGAGCTTGAAGTCGCGTTCCCATTCCTCGCGGGCCTCGGGGTGCGCGGCGAGGTAGTCTTTGAGAACGTTTTCCGCATCGGGCACCATCGAGCGGAACTTGTAGCACGGGAACTCCCGGCCGCCCTGGCCGATGCGGCGGTGCGCAAAGAAGATGGGCCCCGGGCCGTCCATGCGGATCAGCACGGCGATGACGAGCGTGACGGGCAGCACGACGATGAGGCCCATGAGGCTCAGCACGAGGTCGAAAACGCGCTTCAGCGCGCGGTTGTACCAGTGCGCGAGGTTGTTGCGGAAGCGCAGCAGCATCAGGCTGTTGTCGAGCAGGCCGTCGATGTCCATGTTGCTGACCGGCGCGCCGAGGAGGTCCGGCACGAAGATGACGTTCTTGACGTACGGCTGGATGCGGTTGATGATGTGCACCTGCTCGGCGGCCGGCAGGCCCGTCGCCGTGACGATGACGTGCTGGACGCCCGTGAGGTGCAGCACGCGCTCGAGATGCTCCATATGACCGAGCAGGCGGTAGCGCCCCCGGAGGCGCGCGGCCATCGGCGTGTCAGCGATGAAGCCGACGACTTTCATGCCGCAGCCGCCCTGCGCTTCGAGCGTCTTCACGAGCTCGGCGGCCGTCTCGCCCGCGCCGACGAACAGCACGGGCACCTCCATCAGGTGGTTGCGGTTCAGGATCTCGCGCAAAAGAAAGCGCGCACCCACGACGAAGATGAATGCGAAAACGCCCGTCATCGCGACGAAGAGGCGCGAGACGACGGCGCCGACCTTGCCAAAGTACATCAGGAGCGCAATCGTCAGGATGCTGAAAAAGACGGCGCGGAAGACGATCTGCGCCATCTTCCATGTCGGGAAGCGGCGGAATTTCGCGCTCGGTGACTGCAAAAACGCGAGGAAGATGGCCGGCACGAAGATATAAAGGTAGAAGCCCGGGATGTAGAAGCCCAGGTTTGCAATCGGGAGCCAGCTCTGGCGCAGGGCATAGGCAAGCTCTTCCGCGAGGACGACCATGCCCCAGTCGATGGCAAGCAGCAGCAGCGGCTGCAGGGGATAGCTCCAGCGCATGTTCTGTATCTCTTTCATATTCAATGTTCCTTGTTTCCGGGCAGGAATTTCCGCTTGAGGAACGCGCCGCCCTTTTTGAGCCAGTCCTGCGGCTCGAGGAACGAGACGTTCTGCTCGCGGCAGGCGATGCCGTTCTTTTCAAGCCAGACGTCGAGCAAAAGCTCGCTGACGAAGCCATAGATGCGCGATTCGTAAGCGTCCCAGCCCGTGATGTCGACGCGCGTCTCGACAATCGTCAGAATCTCAAACAGCCATTTGCAGTAGTCATCGAAGAGGTCTCTCCTCATGACGAACATGTTGAACATGTGCGCCCAGGTGCGGTTCATGACGTTTTCAAAGGCTGGCAGGTACTCCGGGTATGCCACGCGGATGTACTGCTCAGCGCAGTCGAGGCCGTCGGGGTGGTGCGCATGGTTGTAATGGGAACGGTTCGATTCGATGTAGTAGCGGCGCTTCTTCGGCACGACGACCGGGGAGTCTTTGAGGATGCCCTCCCATTCGGCGGCCGTCAGGATTTCGTTTTTCCGCGCCTCGACATCGCGGACTTCGCGGCGCGTGAAGTAGCGGCGGTAGTGGACGAGGCCGATGAAATCCGTGTCTGCCGCGAAGTTCTTCCACGCCCAGTAGACCGCCGTGAGCTCGCAGTAGTGCGGATTTTTCACACTGATATTGTCGCCCGTGTCATCGCCTGCGTATCCGAGGTCGGCGTCCGGGTGCAGCGCATGGCCGACATGCACGGGCAGGTAGCACGGCTCCTGCGGCATCCAGTACGGCTTGTGCGCCGCAATCATGATCTTGATATCCAAAAATGTCCGCTCCGTTCATCAAAGTCTCCAAGTATTATATCAGCTGGGGAGGGGACATTCAATCCCATACAAAGAAGGCGCAGGAAAACAAACGTTTACCTGTGCCTTATCTCTATAAATTTTTCAATGTCCATAAGAATTTCTTCTCACCGCACCTCGTCCACGTCTTCGATGTTGCTCTCGGCCGCGATGTAGTGCGGCCGATGCTTCGCCTCCATATAGATCTTTGCAACGTACTGCCCCATGATGCCGAGGCAGAAGAGCTGGATGCCGCCGACGAAGATGATAGCGCAGATGATCGAGGCCCAGCCGTCGATGGAGGAGCCTGCGATGCAGAGCTTCCGCACGACGATGGCGATGAGCATCAGGAACGAGACGCCCGTCATGAGGATGCCGAAGAGCGAGGCGATGGAGAGCGGCACCTGCGAGAAGTTGATGATGCCGTCGATGGCGTAGCGCACGAGGCCCCAGAAGTGCCATTTCGTCTCGCCCGCGACGCGCGGCGTGTTCTCGTACGAGAGCCAGTACGTGCGGAAGCCAATCCAGCCGAAGATGCCTTTCGAGAAGCGGTTGTATTCGCCCATGGCGACGATGGCGTCGACCATGCTGCGGCGCATGAGGCGGAAGTCGCGCGCGCCGTCCATCATCTGCGCATCGGAGATGCGGTTGATGAGGCCGTAGAAGCGGTGCGCGAACCAGCTGCGGATGGGCGGCTCGCCCGTGCGGCTTGCCCGCCGCGTTGCGACGCTGTCGTATTCGCCCTGCTCGAGGATGGCGTACATCTGCGGCAAAAGAGACGGCGGATCCTGCATATCGCAGTCCATGACGGCGACGTAGTCCCCGCTCGCATTGCAGAAGCCCGCGTACATCGCGGCTTCCTTGCCGAAGTTGCGCGAGAACGAGATGTACTTGACATGTGAGTCATCTGCCGCGAGCTTTCGCAGCTCGTCGAGCGTCCGATCGCGCGAGCCGTCATTGACGAACAACAGCTCGTAATCGACATCCATCGAAGAAAGCACGTCCGAAGCCGCACGACAGAAGATCGGCAATGCTTCTTCTTCGTTGTAGCAGGGCGTGATGATCGTGATCTTCTTCACGCGATTTCCTTCCTTCCCACGCGGTACAGGATGATGCAGAAGCCCAGCAAGCTGACGAGGGAGACGGCATCCGTCACACGGAACCACGGCAGGCCGCGGTACCAGACATGGACGGTGCCCGCCTCCGGCGGCAGGACGATGCTGACCTGCCCGTCTCCATCTTTCTGGAGCTGATAGTCGCCTGCCGTACCCTCCGCATCATAGCCGATGTACCAGAAGACAGGTAGCTGGACGTGCTCCTCTGCACCTGCCTGGTACGTCACGACGAAATCCGCGCCCTGACGGCGCACGTCCGTGATGCGGTCGGCCGGATGAAGGTCGCGCGCACGGTCACGGACTTTCCGCTGGAAGAAGCTCCCAGGCCTCCGCACCTCCCGATCGACGGCGGAGTCTGCATAATCAGTATAGAAGATATTGCCCCATGCCATATACTGCTCCACCTGCGACGGGGCAGCCTCGAGCATGATCATCGGGACGGGCTTCGGTGCCAGGATATGGTCTTGCGGCGTCTTGAAATGATCTGGAAGCGTCCGGTACGTGTTGCCGACAAGCCAGAAGAAGTTGCCGCCAAGGCAGATGCAGGCGCAGAGCACGATGACGGAGAGCCGCCGCACATGGGACAGGCTGATGGCCAGCGCCAGGGGAATCAGGACGGCAGGAAACATCGCCAGCCGGAATGGGAACTGCAGCACGGCGACGAGTCCGCCGAACGCCTGCCAGGGCGCGGGGAACACGGTCAGCCCGATGAAGGCTGCCGCCAGGAGCATCAGCCCCCAGAACTGCAGCGGCACGCGGCTGCGGCGCTGCCTGCTGCAGAGCAGATAGATGATGTAGACGGCCAGCAGGTACAGCATCGTCCGTCCCATGTAGTAGTCCATGGATTTGAGCGGGCGGATCGCCGCTGCGATGCTGCCCTGGACGCTGTCTTTCATCATGTAGTCCATATGCGTGTGGACATAGAGGAGCGGCGCATAAAACCAGATGTTCAGCAGGAATGTCATGCCAGCGGCTTTGGCGATCGCCCAGCGGACGCCCGGCACGCGCAGGCGCGGATAGGAAACCGCCGCAAGCACAACGGCCGCGACGACGATCACGAGCCCCGTGATGATATGTGACTGGAGGATGCCCGTCAGAAAGAGCGTGACGGCCGGCCAATAGGACGTATCACGCCGCAGCGTCATCCAGACAGAGAGGAGCGCTGCCGGCAAAAATGCCATGGCCAGCATCTCGCCTTCTGCCGCCCGTGCATACATGTCGACGAGACGGTAGAGGAATACGAGGTAGAACAGCGTGGCAATCGCGCCCGTCCGCTGCGACCGCGTATACTTCGAGAACGCCCACCAGCTCGCAGCGGCCGTCAGAACGTTGACCATGACGAGGAAGACATGCCACGAAGCAACCAGAGGAACGCCGCACAGATACAAGACGGCGGGGACATACAGGAAGAGATCCGGGTAGAAGATCCCCGTCGGCATCCCATATCCGCCGATCTGGTTTGGCGACAAGCGTACAGGGAACTGGCCGGAAAGCAGGCCTTCCCGGATGCCCTCGATGCGGTTCAAGTGGCACAGGATGTCGTGGCCGACGAGGTCATGCCCGGGAACGAGGGCCGGGAGGCTGACGATCAGCACGGCGAAGAAAAGCAGGACGGCCAGAGCGGCCGTCTCTTTTGCTGGCGTATGTTCCCCGCCTCCTGAGATGTTCATCGTCACCAGAAACTCCTCCTATGATTTTGATTTCGATATCCGCGATAGCAAAGGAACAGGAACGCCATCCAGGCGAGAGCGGACAGCCCGTCCACCCAGTGGAACCATGGGAGTCCCGCATAGTGCAGATGGAGCTCGCCTCCCGCTGCGGGCAGCGTGACGCTGACCTGCCCCATTTCGTCCCGCCGCACGGGCAGCTCCCTGCCCTCGGCGTCCTGCGCCGTGTAGCCTGCATACCAGAAGATGGGGAACTGGAGCTCCCCTGCCGCGCCTGCTGCATAGCGGACGTCGAACGACGTCCCTGTCCGCTGCACGCTCTCGATGCGGCCGGCCGGACGGAGCTCGCGGTCTTCGAATTTCTGCCGCAGCTGCGCGTCGTCCGAAAACAGCGCAGCCGTCCGGATGTCCATATAGTCACGGTAGCCATCATAGGCGATGTCATGCCGTGCCAGGTAGTTTTCGGCTGTCACGCGCTGCGTCCGGAGCATCCGGTGCGCGTTTTCCTGCGGCGTCAGTACCAGGCTCGCACCATGCAGCCAGGCCAGATTGCCGCAGAGACAGGCAGCTGCAAGGACGATGACGAGCCCTTTCCGCGCATGCGCCAGTCCGATGGCGGCCGCCAGCGCGACGAAGACGGCAGGAAAGACGGTCAGACGCCCGGGGAACTGCAAAAAGCCTGCCGCCGTCCCAAGCAGGTGCCACAGATGCGGCCGCGAGACCGCGACGATCACGACGGCAGAAAGGATCAGAAGTCCCCAGAACTCCCGTGCGCGCTCCTGCTCCCTGCGCCGCCGAACCATCTGGATGCCGAGGCCGATGAGCATCAGCGCCATCACGCTGCCGATGTAGCATTCGCCCTGACGGATCGGGTAGATCATCTCATAGCGGACATCCTGCTGCGTCACGGCTTTCAGCAAAAAGTCCATATGCGTCTGGAAGTACAGGAACGGCGCCATATACCAGAGGTTCAGCAGTGCCGTCCAGAATACGGCCTTGCCTGCGGCGCGGCGGACGTCTGCCTCCCGAAAGCGCGGGAGCGATGCCGCTGCCATCAGGAGCGCTGCGGCAACGATGAAAATGGCCGAAAGCACATGGGACTGCAGGATGCCCGTCACGCCCAGAACGACGAGCGGCCAATGCGATGCATCGCGCCGGAGCGTCATCCAGACGGCGGCCAATGCCAATGGGAAAAACGCCATCGCGACAATCGTACCGGCAGCTGCCGAGATATAGGTCAGCATCACCCGGTAGAGCGCCGTGAGGTAGAACAGGCTCGCAATCGCGCCCATGCGAGGGGAGCGCGTATAGAGCGTGAAGCCCCACCAGCCCAGAAACGCCGTCAGCAGACTGTTCCCGATGAGGAAGACGTTCCAGCAGGCCGCGACGGAAAGCCCGGCCATGCGCAGGAGCGCGACAGGGTACAGGAAGAGATCCGGATAAAAGATCTCTGTCGGCATCCCATAGCCGCCGAGCTGCACCGGATTGATGCGCACGGGGAACTGCCCCGCAAGCAGCGCTTCCTTCATGCCCTCGATGCGCGCGAGATGGAACGAGAGGTCATAGCTCGCGAACACGTGATGCATGGACAGCGACGGGGCCGCCGCAGCGATGGCCGCAACGAAAAGGACAATGCCCCAGAACAGCAGGTCTTCCCGACCTGCCGACTGAGGCGCAACTCTGATTCTCATGTTTGTCATGCTGTCTTCTCTGTGCTCAGTTTTTCCGCTCCATCATCTGCGAGAAGTCCGCGACGCAGCCGCTCCACGACAGGCCGACGCCGAAGCCGGCGAGCAGGACATGGCGGCGGCCGGCGAGCTTGCCAGCGCGCTCGATGACGGTCAGCGCATACGGGATCGACCCCGAGACGAGGTTGCCCGTATGCGTGAGGTCGTTGTAATACGGCACGTCATCGAGACCGCAGCGCGTGCGGAGCTTTTCGAGCATGTAGTGGTTCGCCTGATGGAAGACGCAGCCGTCGAGGTCTTTCACCTCGAGGCCGACTTTGCCGAGCACGCTCTTGACGAGGCCGGGCACGGTACGCATGGAAAACATCGTGATGGCCGTACCGTCCATGCGGCCCTGGTAGTTCGAGCGGATGTTGCCGTTCGCGTCTTCTTCGAAGACTTCGGGCGTCGTCTGCGGCATGTAGCGGCTACCGCCGACTGGAATGATGAGCTTGTCAAAGCCCGAGCCGTCCGTGCCGAAGACGAAGCCGTCGAGCATCGGATAATCGCTCTCGATGCCCTCGACGAGCGTCGCCGTCGCGCCGTCGCCGAACAGCGGGCGCATGTTCATGTCTTTCGGATTCGCATACTTCGCGTAGACGCTCGACGTCAGGAGCAGCAGGCGCTTTGCAAGGCCGGTCTCGATGAGTCCTTTTGCGACGCCGAGGCCGTAGGCATAGCCGGAGCAGCCGAGATTGTAGTCCATGGCACCGGCCGTCTTCGGGATGCCGAGACGATCCTGCAGGATGCAGGCCGTCGTCGGCACCTGGTAGTCGGGGTGCTGGACGCAGAGCAGGACGAAGTCGATGTCGTCGGGCGCGATTCCATAGACGTGAAACAGTTCTTCGGCCACGCGGACAGCGAGGTCGCTCGCGGCTTCTTTTTCATTCGAGAGATGGCGCTCCGCGATGCCGAGCTTCTGAACGATGCGGTTCGTCGTGTCGTTCGGCTCGACGGCTTCCGGCAGGTACGACGCGACGGCGCGGATGGCTGCGTAGATGCTCATAGCGCGCCCCCTCAGATGTCGCCTTCGACGCCGTGGCTCTGCAGCATGTCGCGGATGGCGTCGATGTTGACGAAGTTCGAGGGCATGAGATCCGTGCCTGCGAGGTGGACGCCGTACTCGTCCTCGATGGCGACTGCGAGCATCTGGACATCCATGCTGTCGAGCAGGCCGTCAGAGATGAAGTCATCGCTGTTTGCGAAATCCGCGTCGTTGTTCGTCGCCTGCAAGAGTTCCATGATCGTTTTCAAAAAAATTCCTCCTATGTAATGATGCGTTTGTTTCTCTTTTGAAAAAGCGTAGAAATCTAGCCTTATTCTAGCGCAAAGCGCGACGGGGCGCAACTGGAACATGTGCGGCTCGCGCAGGTTTGCACTTTCGCTCGAAGCGGTGTAGAATGAGGAAAAACAACCGTCTGCAAAGGAGCCGCATCATGGATTTTTCGAGTTCTCCCGTCCGCTTTCTGAAGAAGAAGGAGCCGATCTACCAGATTT
>Ga0256406_1004970_pt1 | contig 14662 bp, 14 predicted proteins | sample RumenRJG_03DNA_FD_185986 | JGI IMG/M metagenome (GOLD analysis project Ga0256406, IMG submission 185986) | Bovine rumen microbial communities from Lethbridge, Alberta, Canada - RJG_03 | ecosystem: Host-associated > Mammals > Digestive system > Stomach > Rumen | place: Canada: Alberta | collected... | reverse complement strand
CCCATTCACCTTGTTGTGAACGAACTCTACAGTAAGTCCATCCACACCTTTGACGACCTCTGCATAGTCCTCATCCTTATATCTGTTTCCTCTTGCAGAAAACAGTATAATCCAGTGTATATTATATTCCTTCGCTATCAGCGGTACCAATGGTATATCGCAGTCAGCAAAGTAGTCCGCTGTCACCCAGCATATCTTTTTCTTTGGCATCACTTATTCAAATATAAATTGATTCTCTTATCTATGAACCTAAGAATCCTACGACAACAATTTTCCTTCTTCTGCTTCTTAGTAGGGGGGGGCTGGAATTTCATTCCAATTTATCTCATAAGATCTTATTTTGTATAAATTGTCCCTACTTAATACCATCCTAAATACTTTGATATTTGGATCAGCTTTCAATGCTTTCTTTATCTTATATTGGTCTTCAAGACTACACTTCAAGCCTAAATATACCTCCTTGATACAACCTGCGGGTATCTTTTGAACTACAAACTTCTGAGACTCATTAACATCATAGAATAAGAGTCTCTTCTCATGCTCGTATTCCCAGGCCTTGTTCTTCGTAAAAAAGGCTTCCTTAAAATTGAGATCCTTATTCGGGTTTAATGATTCAACATAATCCATTTCCATGAACTGATATATCAGGTTTGGATTAGTATGCTCGAGTATATTAGAAGGGAATACGTACTTTATACAGAATCCTTTATGGTAATCTGCATAATGCGACCACATTAGAGTGTTGTTGTATTCTTCCTCTGGTTTAACTGCATCTCTTCCTTCTTTTTCCGGAAGATGAAGATTCCTTACGAAGCATCTTATGCGAATATTGGCATAAGCTTTATACATGACCTCGTGATATAATTTTTCACAAGGATTTTTTTCTTCGTCAATCTTTAACAGTAAATTTGGAAAGAGTGCAGTATCTACTGGATCATTAAATGTTGTAGGATCTGACAAGGTTACAGTATTGTTACTTAAGTCAGCTAAAGAATAATCACTTACACCTCTGAAACTATAGAAATCGAACTTATCATATCTTGTTCTACAGAAAATTTTCATGTTATTAAAGACCGATTTACGCATATACGGCAAAGCGTCATTTCCCGAATCTAAATAACAGTAGCATTTAGCAAGTAAATCATAGGCTAAAGATCTATACTCAAAATAATATTGAAAATCCTTATTGGATTCTAATTCATTAGTTATCTGTTGAAGATAATCAATAGCTTTCTGAAAATCTCTGATCTTGAAATATGCATCAGCCAAGGTTATGTAGATTTGAGGATAGTAATCATCGACTTTACTAAGAGCCATAGCTTTTCCCCAATTTGCTTTTTCACCCTCAAGCTCTTTAATGACAACGTTAGCCTCTGTTGCATTTTTAATATCTTGATGCAGAAACAAATAGGCTTTGAAGGATTCGTAATCTGTTAAGTTGAACATAATCTATTTTTACTGGTTATAAATATCCACTTCCAACTGGAACAGTTTATCCCTAAAATTTGAGATGGAAGTCATTATATCATTACGCTTTGTTGAACTATAAGTCACCTTATCTTTCTCAACTTTGATATCAGGAGAGGCAGTTCTGGGTGTATAGGTAGCCAAATTTTCCAACATTTGTATATTATTCAGTAATTGAGCACAAGGATAGGTCTGACTTATCTGGGGATAGATTTTCGTTATTCCAGAATGCGTCCTTCTCATCATCAAGTAAAGTTCTTTAAATGAGGACACAACCCCTTTATAGCTGAAGCCGTCGCTATGAATGGTGCTCTCTATATCCCTGATATATTCATCTACTTCTCCAATCTTAGAAGTTAAGAGCTGATTTTGACTGTTTTTGTATTGGGTTGCCCGTTGAATAATCTTTGCAACATATATTGTAACACATACCGTGACGATCAATGAGATTGCGCTAAAGAATGGTACGCTGAAATTCCATGTAATCTTATCCCAACATCCAAATAATAACCCTCCGATAAATGCGACTGGCAGCCACAAAATACAGTTTCTACTTCTCTTCATGCGCCTCACTAATATATCGCTTGACGTCATCTATATAATATGGTATCTCATCCGACTTGAACTCCATGATTGAGAGCAACGTATCGGCACTGTAACCTTTTCTGACTAATCCACCGAATGCTTCTTCCAAGAATGACGGTCCTAAGCCATCGGTTCCATCCAAGTCTATAACTAAATGTTTGTTCTCCTTTATAGCTTGTTCTACCTTAGGTATAAGAATATCATCGCGGAATTCCTGCCCGGAGAAGTTACCCTCAGAAGGATATCTCACACCTGGGGTTTTAGAAAAGTCCTTTAATATGCTTATATTGATTTTATCCATTGTTATTTCTTAAATTTTTTATATTGGGATTCATCTCCCATTTTACAAAAGTACCAACAAATTCGTTACCAAGTAAATGATAATCACCATTTTTAACGTCTGCATATACATTATTAGTGATAATTACCAAAGAGTCAATTTCATTTCTTTCCCAATTCTTATAAATAGAGGGAAGGCCTTTACCTCTATTTGTCTGCTTGGTAACCGTTTTATGCAGTTCACCCTTAAGGATCTTTTCCATGATTTTATCATTTGCTTTGCCAAATGGAAGCATGGAAAATTCTGATTTTAACTTTTGAAAGGCAGCATATAGTCTATCTCCTGGCTGTTTGTGATTCAAACTGTTGAATATCCCTACACCATAGTCCACAAAACCATAGACGACCTTATGCTCTTTCTCATCCTTAGTCATGGACATCCACCAATAGTGTTTACCTTCTACATCCTTACTGGCATGTTTGTAAGTATTTGCCATTAGCTCGGTGAAAGTATTCTGAATGCCCGGGCACCTTCTCGGTTCTCCCCACACAAACCGACTTGATGCCTCTATTATTTCACTAGAAAAAACTGAATCTGCCTTCTTGTTACCATGTGTATAAATTGTTCCTTCCATATTATTAATGGAAGGACCGCTTCTTCTGTACAAATGGCGGAAGAATCCTGACTTTTTCAGCTTATTACATGCTATCTCATTTTTAGGAAAATCACCATTAAATCTTATATGATGCTCTTTAAAACGAATCATATTGGAGAGGAGAATTACTATGGCATCGTCCGACAGATTCTCAATATCTGCCATCTCAATAAAAACCTTTTGCTTCTTTTTATAGCACTCCTGGACATCATGTACAAAGGAAATGAATTCCTCCGGGTTCCCTACCATTGAAAAGTCCTTCGGTGCAGGAACGTGTTTGTAGTCCTTAAATCCATTCTTTAAATCATTCTTATCTACTTCATTTGAGTAAGGAGAGTAACGATTCAAATTGTATTCACCTATCTTAGCTTTAGGTAGGCCTTGGGTTCGTCTTCGAAAGTCTCGCTTGTACTTCCTAAATTCATGTCTCCTTTTCGCCTCCTTTAAGTCATGTTTCTGTTTCCAACGTTTATATTTATCATAGGTCATATATTGTTACTATTAGGTATTATGTAATCATCTAATCAATTTTGGGAGCTGGTACGAGCGGATAGCGCATCATAATCATATTTCCCGAATTTATTAGGCTTGTCTTTCACAATATCCCACTCAAAGTTGTAGAGTTCAGTATCAGCCCAATCGTTAGGATATTCAATGATAAGATATCCCCCAAGGGCATAATCTACATCCCCATAGTACGTATCTGAGCCATTAGCAGAGAAGAATGGCAAACCAGGCTCATAAGTTTCATCTCCGAATTGGGCGGATAACAAGACTGCTAACGCACTAAACGCTGAAAGCATATTGAAAAAGTTAGCCTCCTCCCGGTATTTAATACGACTATGCTTAGTCATATTATAGGCTCTATACCATTGCAGTGACTTGTTTTGCGCCCATGAATCAAAAGGCTGAAATGTCTCTTTACACCCTTCCCATACCGGGAATTTTATCTTAAAGCTACTCAGGTGATGGGAGGTATTAATCAACTTGTAGTCGCGAATGTTCCACTTCTCTTCCTTCCTTATGGTAAACTTATTCTCATTGAAAATAGCCTTGAAATTAGCTTCAATCTCAACACATATTCTCATCAAAAGTTGCTGGATACGATAAGAGAATGTATCGAGGTTTATATCACAAGGTTCAATATATTCAAAAAGAGAAAGCACTTCTTTCTGTAAGGATAAGAAGGGGCGCGTATAGTTCATAGGCATCTGAGCATATTCATAATCGCTCATATACACATGACTATTATAGCCACTATTTGGTCCTTTTCTGCATGGTCGCCATATTCTATGATAAGGCATAGCTACGTCTCCTTCAACAGGTCTGCCCCCCAGCATCGGTACTTCTCCTAATTCCATCAAGCAATTATTAAAGCATACTTATCTTCTGAATAGCCAAGGAGCTATAGATTTTATATAATCCTTCAACCACCACTTGAAATTCTTCTTTTTCCAGGAATTATCCATGAAATGCATGCTATAAGAATCCGCGCTTCTTGTAGCTGGATCACCAGCAAATACGGAGGAAGGAAGAATTAGAATTCCTCCATCTAATTCTTGCTTCATATCCTTATACCTGAACCCATAATTCACAAGAAGTTTTGCCATGATTCCAGGATTTATCTCATCCTCATGAAGTGTACCATCCGGGTTTATGTAATGTCGTTCTCCGAAGTAATCAAGACATTCTTTGATAAACGGATTACCTTTCTCTGCTCCATAGAGGGCTGCCAATAATCCTAGTCCTGAAACACCCTTATCCGGCTCTAAAGGATATCCAGAGTCATCAATCTGTTTTACTCCCACTGCATTGAATCCTTCTGGATGATATTCTACAGATGTAAAGAAAGCATTCTTGAGAAACTCATCAAACGGCTTGTATACCATTACATCAGTATCCATATAAATACCACCTTCATTATAGATGGCATAGTGCCGGATGTAGTCAGATGCAAGTGACCATTTACCGATGGAGACTGCCTCTTTCGTCCAAGGAATAGCATTCAAATCAAAATTAGTTTCATTCCATTCCTTGATCTCATAGTCAGGCATCACTTTATGCCAACTTTCAATACAACGTTTTACACTTGGGGTCTTTTTGCCCCCCCTAACCACACATAGTGAATAATTTTTGGTATCATATTATCTTATTATTTAGTATGTTTAGCTTTATCATAATACCTTCTGGTTGTCTGCTTATGACAAGGAACATATTACTTCAACTATTCTCCTACCGACACTCTCTGGCGTGAACTTCTCAAAGTTGGCGAGGGCTGCATCTGCGACTTGCTTTCTTAGTTTTTCATCTGTGAGCAGGCTTCTAAGTTTAGATTTCATGCCTTCCACGTCACACATGGGAAGAAGATAACCGCAGGAGTCATCGGGTACTATGGTGCGCATGCTGTATGTATCTGTGGAGACGATAGGAGTGTGGAGCATGATAGCCTTCTGCATGGTGTATAGCCCACATGGTGCTTTGCTGTCCAAGGGTATGCAGCAGACAGTAGCATTACAAAGACGGGAATAAAATTCTTCCTCGGGAATGTCGCAAAGCACCTCCAAGTTCTTATACTTCGACATTTCCGGAGTTACCATTTTACTTGTTATTACTGCCATGAATCTTACATTGGGCATTGCTTCTACTAATTTTAGGAATGTGGGAACATCACGTGCAGCTGAACCACCAAAGAACACATAGCCTCCATCTGTCTTGTTACTGAGCATCTTCTCCTCTGTTGGTTTAAGATACATCGAGTCGTAAATGACGGCAAAATGATTTTTTGGACAATTGAATAGTTTTGCATAATAATCTACCAATCCCGGAGCATTAACTGTTGCGATAAAATTATCACTATGAAGTGCTTTGCGATAAAGCCATGTAATAATGCGTCCCTTGAGGCCGCTACCTCCATAATAGATAAGATTCTGACTGATATATTTTCGCTTTAATCCCAATATCTTTCCGAATAGCCACGCCCATGCGCCAAGAGGTCCTCCCCATGAGAAAATCGTTTCTCCTTTCTTAGCCGTAAGGTCGGCTTTTAGCGCATAACGCCATATATCTTTAATAAATATAGGACATACAGTAGTAGCCTTTTTATACACTACTTTTACATTAAATGCTTTCTGTAATTCTTTAAAAGCGCCTAAGTCATTAGTCATCGGTGAGGGACTGCAATAACTCTGCAATAACACGATGTTTTTTTTGTCCCTGTCTCTTAATGAGCTGTCTCTGTACCCTCTAAATAGAGACTTCGGAGTTTCTTCCTTCTTGCCTTGTATCATATCTCGATAGAATTGAATATTATTTGCTTATATCCAATGTAATAAGATGGATTACACTGGAATAATATTTGTTGTTCATTCCTAATTACAATGGTTCGGTAAGAAAACCGCCTCCATCAAAGTTTATTTAACGTGTTGATTATTAGATACTTATCAATAATAAAGTTTAACATTACGATAAGATTAATTATGACATAAAAATAGTGGCTATATCGTTGATTTTCAGTGACTTTATAGCTGAAAAAAATAACGAAGTTATATGACAAATCAAGAAGATATAAGCCACTATATGGGACTCGTAATTATCAGTGAAATAGAAATTTTTTGATATTCCCTATACGCTTTCTTAACCAATAATAGTAATGTCTGATTCGAACTTTCCTCCAAAAAAGCTCAAACTCGATACCTGACAATCTATGGCATAACTCAAAGACATTATTCTTTATGAATGCCTCTTTGAGCATGGAATAGGAAATCTCAGCGGTAAAACAAGAATTGTAGAATCCGTTTAAAAACCACTGCCGCAATTCTGCGTTTTCTGATAACTCCTTACTTAGATAATTGCAATCAAAGCATAGTGCATGCGTGAAGTCATTTACATTCTTTTGCCGAATTTTCGACATGATTGATCCAGCTCTGTTTTGTCTGTAAAAATATACAGGACTTCTCACATATCCGATTCTTCCCGCTTTAATGCAAAGTGGTACTGTATATGACATGTCCTCATGTAATCTACCCACCAAGAACTTTAGCCCTTGCTCTTGTAGGAATCCTCTTCTAAATACTTTTGAAGCTGCTACAACTAAAAAATTTGAATTAAGGAAAAAGTCGACACCCTTATATACACCCTCTCGCATCTTATAATCTTGTAAGATGTTTCTATCGGGATAAGCTTTAAGCAAATCAAAGCAAAGAATGTCAACAATTCCATATGAACTCTGGAAACTCTCTGCAAGTTCCAACATGTCTGGCGATATCCAATCGTCGCCATCTACATATATTATATACTCACCTTGAGATACTTCAAGCCCTGCATTACGTGCCGAGGATAATCCTCCATTTGTTTTGTTAACGACCCTTACACGTTTATCCTCACTTTGAAGTCTCTTACATTTCTCAAGACTTCGATCTGTTGATCCGTCGTTTACGAGAATAACTTCAAAGTCATCGAATGTCTGTTTCAGAACAGAATGAACGCATTCTTCAATGTAATTCTCTATGTTGTAAATCGGAATAATAAAACTGTATTTCATAATTTTTACCAATAAGCTCCGTCTTCAATTTTTTTTCCACCTTCAGGCATGTATTTTTCACCAGGTCTAATCCATGCTGAATTTATTTCCGGGAGATTTTTCCATCTCGTACCGTATAACCCAAATAATAATTCTGTTGAGCCACATGTTGTGATAGCTTGTTTACCCAATTCTTTACAGAACGAAGCAAGAGGGAAGGCATATGCCCCACAACCTAACAATGCCATATCAAAATCAATGTCTGCTATTTTACTCTTCAGCATGTTTAGGGCTTCAAACCAAGAATTAAAGCCACAAGTCTGCCATGAATAACCATTTGAATTTACAGCTGTAACTGTTTTTAAATCAAAATCTGGTAAACTTACATTAGTAGAAGCATATATATCGTCTTTCCTTTTATATTGTTGTTCCATCAATTCTGCAAAAGGTGAAACAATGAGGACCTTTCGATCTTTTAAAGCAGAGAGCCAGCTATTTTTCGCTCTAAATGAGATCTCTATAACTCTAAAGTTTATTCTCTTAATACTATGTGGAAGTAAATTATACTTGTATAGATAATTTTCTTGAGTTATCCATGTGAGAAGACAATCTAAACTCTTTGAAGCATTCTCATAAATGTTCCCGAAATTTTCTATTGCTTTATTTGTATAAGGAAAGACACCAGCTTGAAACATCAAACTCCCCCCCCCTCTGTTTTAATCGGCCAACAAGGGGGTTCATCTAATAGGGAGTTTAAAATATGCCCTTTATGATACTTCAACATCATACTTCTAATGAAATAATTTAATTCTACAGTACCATAACGACCGATAAAAAAGGGTTTACCTGAATGTATAAGCCTTTTTATGTAATCATTTTGACGACGTGATTCATCTGAATTCCAATCAAAATTCCTAAATTCTGGTTGCTGCCAAAAATTAGGATTTTGTAGGGCTTTGATTTTGTCTATCTGTCGTTTAAGCAACAATAGCAACTTGTCCGTGTTCATTACGTTCATGATTTTGTTTTATTATATAGTGCGCAACTATAACTAAGGATACCCAAGTACTCATATTTATTCCTACGGTTGATGTCATAGAGTTTAAGGCAATAATGACTACAAGATAGATTAATCCATAGAAAGTCTTTAAACTTCTGTAACAATAGATATACCACAGGAAATAAGCAACGCAGCCTATTATTCCATCTTCAATCATTAAAGGTAACCATATAGACTCAGCACCATACATTTCTGGATTATATTGAGTTACGTAATTCCATGTATAACCAGTTCCATGACCAATTATAGGAGACTGTAGAAAATAATATATTCCAATATCGTATTGTGTCTCACGCATATCTTGAGAAGAACCTATTTGTGCCTGATCAGAGTGCACGATAGATTGGAAAATTTCATTAAAATAGTTATGGAACATCGCATCACCAATAATATATACCCCAACAGCAATAACAGCCATGAGAAATATATTTGAAGGCTTACGTAACATTCCTAGATATCTAAATGCTATTATAACTACAATTAATGCAATTCCAGAGCGGAATCCGCTAACGAATATGCAGAATACACAAGAAAGAACAGCTGCTAAAAGTAAGTGTTGATTCTTATAAATGTTATTTTTCCCTGATACAAAGAACAACATGAATCCCGCAGAATAGAGTCCAAAGGCAGCTAGGCCTGATCCATTTTGAAATGTTCCCATACATCTCATAATACCATATCTATCACCAGTTCCCAATAGCTCCTTTAAATTTTCCGAAGAACTTCCAAGAGTTATAAAATAATTAGGAATTGGGTGAGACTGACTTATCAACTCTATAATTACATAGAATCCCATCATTAGAGAGAAAAGCACAAGATTATTTATAAAGAAATGTCTCATTTTGCTCGTTCTCATTGCTAAGAAGAAAAAATATGGTAGTGAGAATTGTTCTAAACATGTTAGAATTGTTACCGGCATATGAGGATCCGAAGAATAATATGTCGATATAATGTAAGATAAAGATGACAAAATCGTGCATATTATGAATGGGTACTTACAACTACCTTTATATGTTCTTTTTATTAGAATATATAAAAGCATAATTATTATGACAACATCTTTGTCGCTCAATACCTCAATGAAAGAAACACCTGGATCAACCAGATTGTAAAGCAGAAAAAGAACAGATGTCTTTTCAAAACCTTTCCAAAAAAGGAGAGTTGTAAATAATAATATAATGATTATGGAATATGTCATGTCATTAAATCAAATATCAAAATTCATTTTGTTCATAAAAGGCTTTATACCTCTTACACCAAACAAATGCGCTATAATATATACTAACTTCCATTTCCAATTCATCCCAAGAAAATAACAGTCATTACTATGTAACCATTTATTTATTAGACGCGCTCTTTCTTCTCTAGGAAATTTTGAAGCTATCCTCTTCATATTTTTAAACTGATTTGTTCTTTGATACTCTTTCTCAAATTCTTTCTTTTGACCATTGTCGGTTATTTTATTTATTTGACCACTAATATATTCTTTCTGTTTTGCATCATCTACTTTATTTAAGTTCATCAAAATTTGCAAATGACGTCCTGATGAATAACTACATTTACGAGCCCATAGAATTATTTCGTTATCATAAGGAAATTTATTTTCATAAACCTCTTGGATTTCTGAAAATGCTATAAGATCTGTTATAAACTTTGGTTCATAACTGGTTTCAAATTTCCCCATTGCGCTATTCCCTCTGATATAATATTTATATAAATACTCCGTATTATTGAAATAAATCTGTTTTACACTTGAGGAACAAATGTATTTTGCTAAGAAAAGCTGGTCTTCAGCATAAAATATATCTTCAGCAAAGTTAAGTTTATCTGTTATTACTATGGAACGCTTAAATAATTTAGGGAAAACAGTCATTAGATTACCATATCTACCATTAATTATTAAATGTAGATAAGATTGTGGATCTACAATTTCTTTTTTATATTTTATTTTTTGCTTTTTATGCGGACCATCTGAAGTATAGATACAATTCATTACCCCTATGACCATCTGAACGTTTTGACTTGATGAAATTAAAGTCATCAGGCAAATATTTATTAGTTCATCATCTGCGTCCATAAAAAAAAGCCATCCTCCTGTTGCTTTCCCTATTCCAAGATTTCTAGCTGATGATACGCCCCCATTTTTTTTGTGAAAAACCTTAAATCTATTATCTAAAATAGCATAATCATCGCATATCTTACCAGAATCATCTGTACTGCCATCATCGACTAAGATGCACTCAAAGTCTTTGTATGTCTGTGCTAAGACACTGTCAAGACAACGCCGCAGATATTTCTCTGAGTTGTAGACTGGAATGATTATGCTGATTGTTGGATGGATGGTTACTGTGTTCATACTTTGATTATTCACTTAACAGTACAATATAGACTATAATGGTTTATTTGAGGCTAGCTACCTTTATCAGCTCGGTAATAGGTTCTGTTAAATTTAGATTTATGAGACATCCCATATTAGTTTGTTATTAAATTTGTTCTCAAGAAAGTCATTGCATCTTGTCGCTTCTCATTTAAAATTTTATCAACTTTTGTGTAGTCAATATCGGTCAGAGGCTTATACTCATATGAGCTCATGACAAGCCTGTCTTGCAAACCGAACATACTTAGCAATGATGTAAAGCGTTCCATTCCTCGTTCTTTGTTGCCATATACAATGAATTGTTTATGAAACAATATCGAAAAGACGCATGCATGAAACGAATCATTTATGACAAAGTCTGCTTCGAGAAAAGATTGAAGCCAATTTTCTACTGGTGGCTGTGCTATGAGCTCATCCTCCTCTATTCCATTGACAGCTATATTAGTTTTATTTATTCGCAGATTCTTTTCCTTTGCTATAGCAGCCCTTAGTTTAGACACGTCACTATTCTCATCGAGCACATAAGACATCAACGTGCCGGTTGTCCTTGATTGCCCCATATTACTATCAATAAGTTTGATATAATCATCACTACTCAGTAACATAGTAGGATCCAGTACCCATTGAGCGTCAATACCAAACAGCTTCTTACAAATCTCTACACCACTTTCTTCTCTTACGGATACAGCATTGAACAACGAAATCGCCTTTCTACAATCCTCGATCTCACTTTTTGGAATCTCTGGGTTGTTGTTACCAAAAGAAGCTGCATATGCAATGCGTTTTATGTTCCATCCTGCTGTAAAAGCCAAGAATGCATTAGCCGCTCTCTTTGTAACCCACACGGACTTAAAATAGAGCATTCTCCATATTTGGTCGCTACCGACTACAATAGCATCAATATCATCTTCCTTTATATCCTCAAGTTTCCTAACTACATAACGGTGAATATGAGTATTTATGAAAGGTTGAGTATTTTTCCTAAAATAGCATTCCTTTTCGAAGTCAATTTTCTCTTTATTTATCAACGTACTCGAGTCCTGAAGAATGTATTTCTTAATTATGCGCTTAGAGTAGCACAACGGCTTCTTCCAAATTGGCAATTTGAATTTTCTTAGAGGACTATCGAAGACTACAACCTCATGTCCCATCCGCTCCAAAACGGTTTGTAGTGCATAGGCCTGAAGTATTCCTCCATAGTTGGTATGTAAGGGTAATGTGAGTATTCCGATTCGCATTTTCTTATCTTTTTAATTTCTTCAATTGCGTCATATCTACAAAAGAAATATTTTAATTATGAAGATTTAGCATTTGCTATATTTTTGAAAATAGCCTTTGACTTCAGTATATAAGCTTTTCAAGTGTAGAATTGAAATATCGACCAGCGGCTCAAACATGAAATTGTTGAAGTGAATGTTTTCAGAAGTTAGCATAAGTACTTGTCCCATTACTAAGCATATATGTGCACCTGCCTGGTGAACAGGTAGCGGTCACGGTGATTGAGGAAGAAGCTGTTGAGATCTAGGGTGGAGGACATCAGATCCTTATTGGCGGAATAGTCCAACAGGGGAACGGGGCGATCCACAGCTTTCAAGTAGCTATAATAATATGTCTCCTTGAACTGAGGGGTGTAGTAACTGCCGAGATACTGAGTCACAGGAGGAATGACATAGGCAGGATAATAGCCGCGGTCTGTGCAGAAGTAAAAGTAATATACTATTTCCCTAAAAGTTTTTTAGCAGAATGGATGACGCTCTCACCAACTACCTTCTTTACAATTTTCTTTCCTTCCTTGATAGCATTTTGCTTGAGTGTCGGCTTAACAAGATTAAGCATAATCTCCAAGGCATCGCTCTCATTCTGACGATCTGTAAAGATCTCAAAGACCATCGGCTTGTCACCAATAACCGGATCGACGAACTTAGGCATCGCTTTTAAGAAGGACTCCTTATCAGAAGCAGTCAGATATTCATAGCCAAGATCCTGTGAGTAGTGCTTAACCAACTGAGGAGATTTATTGCCATAGTGGCCTGCTGCTGCCATGAACTTTTCAGCAGCCGGACCATACGGATAACAAGGGTGGCCGTAGTTACGGAACTCTGCACCCATACCATTATTTATTAGCATGATTCGGACATTGTTGCCTACTTCACGATTGCCAAGGACATTCATGTCATAGAAGAAGGCTAAATCGCCAAATACGCCGATGAATAGCTTATTAGGATTGACAAGGGAAGCGCCTATCATTGTAGATATGCCTCCATCAATACCATAACCACCGACATTCGTCCGCGCATAAATGCCTTTAGGAAGTTGGAAGAAGTTCCATGAACGCATACTGTTCAAGATGCCCATATGGAATTCGCAACCAACTGGAAGATGCGAGATCATGTGCTGAGCCATCCATATATTGCCGAATGGTAACTCCGGTATAAGTGATGTCAACTTATCAATGTCTGCTTTGCATGCTTTCAAATACTCTGTATGATTACCTTCACCGGTAGCATAGTGCTCAAAAAACACTTGAGGAGGCATTTGGAATACATGGGTTAAGTTGTTGAACAAATCCCTGGGCTTGCCATCTTCACTTACGCGCCACGTCTCCTTACCACTTACAGAATATGTGTTACCTGCGATCTCACCAAGATGAATAAGCAGGTCAATCTTCTTGCAGTCAGACTGATAACCTCCATTTCCACTCACCAAGGAATAGTTGACCTTATATTTACCCTGATAACCGCTGATGTGTGATATAAACACAACTGCATCATGAACGGAGCAGAAGTTATCGATTGCTTTAGTTGCTTTCTCTGAGAATGGCTGATGAGCACCAATAAATATTGCTATTCTGCCTTGAGGGAGTTGTGGCCAACTCTCATCGAAGGGCGCATGAAGTTCTATCTTGCGAGCAGCCTTAAAACTTTCAACAGAGAAGTTCTGGCTATAAGCCGTAAACATATTAATATGTGCGGGGCCACCGCCGTTCGTAGTCAGAGCTAAGATAGCCCTGTTAGCATTATCAATGCAGTATTTCTCGTCTGAGGCATCCTTTACCATTGGGACGACGACGCTTTCGACAGCTATGTCGTTTGGTATGTTTCTACGATCAATCTGCTGATCACAGAGTTGTCCGATCTGATAATCACCTCTATGGGATGTAATAGCAAGAACAGGCAACTTGCGATAGTAAGCCTCAGTTAAGCCCGGCATATAGTTTCGTGATGCAGTAGCTCCTGTACAGCTCAGAACAACAGGTTCGCCAGTCTCTGAAGCCATGCCACAGGCGAGGTAGGCTGCTGAACGCTCATCAACACTTGACCATATCTGAAAATATGGATCATTCTGGATACTGCCGACAAAAGTCATGTTAGTTGTACCGGGAGAAGCAATAACACGATGAATACCATGCTGCTTCAAAAGAGAAATTACGATCTGAACATTACGTTCATCTGTATAGTGCTTTGTATCTGCCATATTTTATTATTTCCAACGTGCATTAATTGTTTTGCCATTGTTGCACACAAGTATCTGACCATTCAGACATCCTGATGCATCAGAAAGGAGAAAAGTTGCAGTCTCCGCAACTTCCTCCGGCATATATACTCTATCAATAATATTTCCAGTATAATGAATATTTCCGTCTGCCTTAAGACCAGTCATGTCCGATGCCGTAATTCCTGGCGCTACAGCATTGATTCTAAAACCTTCTTTAGCCAACT
>Ga0256406_1004969_pt1 | contig 14664 bp, 10 predicted proteins | sample RumenRJG_03DNA_FD_185986 | JGI IMG/M metagenome (GOLD analysis project Ga0256406, IMG submission 185986) | Bovine rumen microbial communities from Lethbridge, Alberta, Canada - RJG_03 | ecosystem: Host-associated > Mammals > Digestive system > Stomach > Rumen | place: Canada: Alberta | collected... | reverse complement strand
AATAAAAAACGTCTCTTTGAATTGCTATGCAAAATTCAAAGAGACGGAAAATACATTGTCCGCGGTACCACTCTTTTTGATATGAGAACACCACATATCCACTTCAAGTCTGAAAAATCCAAACTCTAATCCACTAACGCTGGATGGGCCTCTCGGCGTTTTCTACTCGGCTGCATGCCATTCGAATCCGCTACTCGCGAGTGATTATTGCGCACGGTTTTTCTGCTGTCCTCTCACCCTTCGACAGTTCGCTGAAGAAATCGGCCGTGTTTTTCTCTCGTTCATCGTAATTGTATATATTGTATACAAGTATAACATTGCCGCTTGAATTGTCAAGCGCTTATTTTCTGTTTTTCTCGAAGCTGCGCTTCAGTACCGCTTCGCATTCATTTTCGCGGATGCCGCCGTAAATTTCAGTATGCTTGGACAGCATCGGGTGTTGTTTCAGCTGGGCTGTCGATTCCACTGCACCGTATCTCGGTTCTGACGCGCCAAAAACGACTTTTTTGATTCGGCTTTGGATGACCGCCCCCATGCACATCGGACAAGGCTCCGCTGTGACGTAAAGCTCGCAGTCGTCCAAACGCCATCTGGCAAGCTTCTTCGACGCTTCCTGAATGACCAGCATTTCCGCGTGAGCCGTCGGGTCCTGCATGCCTTCCTTGCGATTGTGATTGGACGCAATCACTTCACCGTCTTTTACGATTACGGCCCCGATCGGCACCTCGCCTTCGTCTTCCGCTCGGTGCGCTTCTTCCAGTGCAAGGCCCATATAATCTTCCATTTTCTTAGGCCGCACTCCGAATACCTCATTCGATGCCGAATCGACTTGAGCAGTCGCGTTGTCACGGTCTTCTGCGGTCGGCTGATCTTCAGAAATTTGAATGTCCGGGATCTCCTGATCCATCGACATCAAGACCATGCCGCTCTTTTCCGGAATAGTGACCATACCGGAGAGCTGACATTCCTTCTGATGATACAAATCGTAATAAAGGCCGTTGAACCGATCGTCCCGAATTTGAACCGGAGACCCCTCGCAGTTGAAAACTGCCACGACTGTCTGGTTATCTGTTCTTCGAATAAAGCCCATTTGACAGGACTGCACGAACATTTGCTCGTAGCTGCCTCTTTTTAACGCGTCGACGCCTTTGTGCACCGCAATCATCCGTCTGATTTTTTCAGTCAGCGGATTGTTTAAATCAAAGGAAAGCTCGACTGCGGCCGGGCGAAGGGGCGCGTCGGTGCCGTTACCCTTTCGCGCCTTAATACCCAGCTCACTGCCGTAATAAATCGTCGGAATCCCCGGCATCGTGAAGAGCATCAGATAGAGCGGTTCCAAATCCCGTTCGTCATTCAAGGTCGACGCAACCCGGTCGACGTCGTGGTTATCGACAAAATTATAGGTGAGAAAATGCTGATACAAGCCGCCCTGCGCGAACAGCCGATTGAGGGAATAAGCGATTTCAAAATAGTTCTTGTCGTTTAAGCTGGAGTACAGCCCTTTATAATCCTCGTAATTGGTGACTGAGTCTAGACCGCCTCTTTCGACCATCAGCGAATAATCGCCGGACACGGATTCGCCGACCATGAAAAAACCTGGCTTTTTGGCTCTCGCCATATCGCCCAGCTCTTTCACAAATCCCATATCCATCACGTTGGCCGCGTCCATTCGGACCCCGTCGATGTCGTAATCGTCAATCCAGGACGCCAGCGTCCGCTTTAAATAATCCTTGACGTCCGGGTGATACAGGTTCAGCTTCACGAGATTGTCACAGCCGGCCCAGTTGCGATAGGAAAAGCCGTCGTTGTAGCTGTTGTTGTCCCAGAAATTGACGCTGTCAAACCAGTCTTTATAAATAGACCCTTCACGATTTTGTTTTAAATCTTCAAAGGCAAAAAACGACCGGCCCACGTGATTGAACACACAATCTAAAATCACGGCAATGCCCTGATCGTGGCAGTCCTGAACCAAGTGGGTCAGGTCCTCGTTAGTGCCGAGGCGCGGGTCCACCTTTGCGTAATCCGTCGTGTCGTATCCGTGGGAGATCGACGAAAACAACGGCCCGAGCAAAATCGTGTTGACTCCTAATTTTTTCAAATAAGGCAGTTGTGCTTCGATTTTGTTTAAACGATGGTGGATGCCGTCACATTCTGCCTGCGTCGCTTCTGCCCCGCAGTAACCCATGGTAAAAATATGGTAAATGACCATTTCATCGTGTTTCATCATCTGAAAGCACCTCCTTTTGCGTAGATTATATTGAAAAGATTTTAAAAATGCAAATTTTTCAGCTAAAAAAAGAATTCCAGAGGGATACCCTCTGGAATTCAATGTCATGATGAATATTATTTAATCCGATAATTTGTGAATAAATAAGCCGCTCCGCAGCTTCGGTTCAAACCATGTGGACTTCGGCGGCATTAAAAGCCCCGCGTCGGCAATGGCCATCAACTCGTGAATCGAGGTGGGATACATCGAAAAGGCGACGGTCATGTCCGTGTGCACGCGGCGTTCCAGCTCCCCGAGCCCTCGGATCCCGCCGACGAAATCGATGCGGTCATCGGTCCGCGGATCGCCGATGCCGAGAATCGGCGAAAGCACCTCTTCCTGAAGAAGGGAGACGTCTAAGCTCTTAACCGGATCATCTGGATTCACCAAATCGTCGTGAATCTTAAGGGCGTACCACTGATCGTCTAGGAACATGCCAAAGGTTCCCTTTTGGCCGGGCTTATACGCCTGATCCACTTTTTCGACATCACATTTTTCCCTAACCGCGTCCAAAAACGCGTCGGCTGTCAGTCCGTTTAAATCCTTCACCACGCGGTTGTAATCCAAAATGGCCAGCTGATTGTCCGGAAAAATAACCGAGAGAAAATAATTAAAGGGTTCATCGCCGCTGTACCCCGGATGGGCCTTGCGGCGCATCTGCGCGACCTTCACTGCTGACGCCGCGCGGTGATGGCCGTCTGCGATGTAAAGCGCCGGCACGTCATTAAAGTCGCTGACGAAGCCTTCGATGTCCTGCGCGTCGTCCACGCACCAGACCCGATGGCGGATGCCGTCCTCTGCGGTAAAGGCGTAAACCGGTGCCTTTTCCTGAATGGCCTTGACGCGGCGGTCAATGGCGTCGCGATGGCGGTAGGTCAAAAAGATCGGGCCGGTGTTCGCGTCGCAGCTGTCGACGTGGTGGATGCGGTCCTGTTCCTTTTCACTGCGGGTGAGCTCGTGCTTCTTGATCGTGCCGTTTAAATATTCGTCCACTGCTGTGCAGGCGACCAGCCCCGTCTGGACCTGATCCCCCATTTTGAGCTCGTAGAGATAAAACTGCTTTTGATCATCCTGAATCAGAATGTGATTGTCGATCAAGCGGTCGAGATTCTTTTTAGCCTGCTGATAAACCGCGGGATCGTACAGATCGATGTCCGGATCCATCGTGGTTTCCGGGCGGTCCACTCTCAAAAATGAGTCGGGCTTGCCCGCTACCGCTTCCCGCGCTTCCACCCGATTGTAGACGTCGTAGGGCAGGGCTGCAACATCTGCAGCCTTGTCCGGCGTCGGTCGAATGGCTTTAAAAGCTTTGATTGTCGCCATCTTATTTGACCAATCTGACGCGGGTCACGCCTTCAATCGCCTTTAAATCGTCAAGGGTTTCCACCTTAAAGTCTTCGGAATCAATATCAATCATCGTGTAGGCGTATTTGCCTTTGTTTTTATTCGTCATGTTGGCAATATTGACGTTATCCTTAGCCAGTACGGTGGTGATGCTGGCGATCATGTTCGGAATGTTTTGGTGCGCCACGGTGATGCGGTGTGCCGTTTCACATTCGCCCATGCTGCAGTCCGGATAGTTGACTGAATTGATGATGTTCCCGTTTTCCATGTATTCACGAAGGGAATTGACAACCATCGTCGCGCAATTTTCTTCTGATTCCGGCGTTGACGCGCCCAAATGCGGAATATTGATCGCATTTTTCATGTGGATCGTCTTGTTGCTCGGGAAGTCGGTGACGTAGGCCGCGATTTTGTCGTTTTCCAACGCTTCGGCCAGCGCATCTTCATCGACGAGGCCGCCGCGGGCCAGGTTCAACAGGCGCAGATTCGGCTTCGCCAAAGCGAGCAGATCAGCGTTGATGTAATTCTTCGTCGCTTCCATGTACGGTACGTGGATTGAAATGTAATCACAATTTTGGAAAAGAGCTTCTAGACTGGAGGCCCGTTTAACTTTTCTGCTTAACCCCCAGGCGTGTTTAATTGTAATAAAAGGGTCAAATCCGTATACCTTCATGCCGAAATCGACGGCCATGTTTGCGACGAGCAGACCAATGGCGCCCAAACCGATGACGCCCATTTTCTTTTTGTATAATTCTGGTCCGGCAAAAGCCTTTTTATTTTTTTCTACCGCTGCACCGATGTCCGTTTTGGTTCCGTCCAGCGTTTTGGTCCATTCAATCCCCTGAACAACCTTTCGAGATGAAATCAACATGGCTGTTGCCACCAATTCCTTAACGGCGTTGGCGTTGGCACCCGGCGCGTTGCAGACCACGATCCCCTGTTCTGCACAGCGGTCCAGTGGAATGTTGTTGACGCCTGCGCCCGCACGGCCGATAAAGGACAAATTGTCGTTGAACGCCATGTCGTGCATTTTGGCGCTTCTGACCAGTATTGCGTCCGGTGAATCGGCCCCTTCCTGGTCGACGACATATTGTTCAGTCAGCTGTTTCAGTCCTTTTTTTGAAATGTTGTTCAGTGTTTTGATTTGATAATTCATATTTATTCCTTCTGTTCATGCCGCAGCAAATCCGGCCAACTACGATACTACCCCGGTCTTTACTGCGCGCGAATTTGCGGATCTTTGATGCCCTGTGATCCAGCTGAATATCAGGTTGAAATTATTTGTTTGCTCTTTCGAATTTCTTCATGAAATCGATCAGGGCATCGACGCCGTCCATGGTCATGGCGTTGTAAATCGAAGCACGCATGCCGCCGACTGTCCGGTGACCCTTCAAATTAACCAAACCGGCTTCCTTGGATTCCTTGACAAATTTAGCGTCGAGATCCTTGTCCCCTGTGACAAACGGGACGTTCATCAGTGAGCGGTCCTTTGGATTCAAAACGGTCGGCTTGAATAACGTGGAGTTATCCAAGAAATCGTACAGCTTGGCTGCCTTTGCCTTGTTCAGTTCAGCCATCGCTGAAATGCCGCCCTTTGCCTTCAGCCATTTGAAGACCAGGCCGCACATATAGATAGCAAAGCACGGCGGGGTGTTGAAGCAGGAATCCTTATCGACGTGGGTCTTGTAATCTAACATCGTCGGGATGCTCGGATCCGCCTGTCCTACTAAATCGTCACGGATGATAACCACGGTGACACCAGCCGGCCCCATGTTCTTCTGTGCACCTGCGTAGATCATGCCAAATTTCGAAACGTCGTAGGGTTCGGACAAAATGTTAGATGACATGTCGCCAATCAGCGGAATGTTGTCCGGTGTTTCCGGCAGACGATCCGGTGCGAAATAAGTGCCGTAAATGGTGTTGTTGACGCAGATGTGCAGGTAATCGGCGTCCGGGCGGAGCATCGAGATGTCGTAATCCGGAATGTAATTGTAGGTCTTGTCTTCTGAGGAAGCGATGACCTTGGCGTCGCCGACCTTCACGGCCTGTTCGTAGGCTTTCTTTGCCCAGTTCCCGGTTTTGATGTAATCCGCCTTGTGATTGTGCACCATCAGGTTCAGCGGAATCATTGAGAACTGCGTGGACGCGCCGCCCTGCAGGAACAGGATGTCGTAATTGTCCGGAATCCCCATCAAATCCTTTAAATCGGCCTTTGCCTGAGCTAAAATATCGGCAAAATCAGCTGAGCGGTGGCTCATTTCCATGACTGACATACCGGTATCGCCGTAGCAAAGCAGATCTTTCTGAGCTTGTTTCAGTACTTCTTCTGGTAAAGCAGACGGACCAGGTGCGAAGTTAAAAACTCTTTCCAAAACTTTCCTCCTTAATAAAACTAATACCGTTAAAAAACAAAAAACTGTAACATTACATTACAGTTTTTATTATTATAGGCTTTAAAATTATACATTTCAATGTGCATTTTGTATTTATTATGCAAATTATTGTGTCTTAAGGGGGAACGTTTAATGACATCGTATTCAATTTTGTTATTATTTTTCACCCTGGACTTTTTTGAATCGCTGCTTAAGCACACCCCTAAATGTTTTTTACAGCTCAAACTGTTCTGAGAGATTTAACGCCGCCTTTTGCACAATCGCCTGCTTCTGAATCCGTTTCAACTCTGGCATCGCGATGGAACCGCCTCTGCCGAACATGTCGTGCAGTTCCGAGTAAATCCGGTACAATTCGTCGTAGATCGCTGCGTTTTCTGAATTGGGCAGGTATTCGCTCTCTGTCAGGTTCGCCATCACCCGCGTTGCGTCCTCAATCCTAGCGTAGCCGCCCTTTTCTGGCCCAGCCGCCAGCGATGCCAGGACTGCCGCGCCCAATGCGCCGGAATTTTTCGACCCGGCGATCTGAATCGGCCGCTTCGTGATGTCGGCAAAAATCTGCATGGCCACCGCATTCTTCTGAGAGATGCCCCCTGTAGCGTAAATCCGCTTCACCGGCACGCCCGATTCCTCAAAGGTATCAATGATCTTCCGGGTGCCGTAGGCGGTCGCCTCGATCAAGGCGCGGTACACCTCTTCGGGCTTTGTCGTCAGATTGAGCCCGACCATCAGCCCCGTTAAATTGCTGTCATTTAAGACGGACCGGTTGCCGTTCCACCAGTCCAGCGCCAGCAGACCGCTTTCTCCCGGAAAGAGAGACGCGCATTTTTCCGTCAGGTACTGGTGCAGGTTCATGCCCCTTGCTCTCGCCATCTGGCTGTATTCCTCCGGTACACAGTGATCCACAAACCAGGCGTAATGATCCCCGAAGCCGCTCTGTCCGCACTCGCAACCGTAATAGCCGGGCAGCACGGAGTCCACCGCGACACTGAAACAGCCGGGCACGATTTTATCTTCCGTCCCGACGAGGAAGTGGGCGCAGGATGTGCCCATGATCATCACCATCTGTCCTTCGCTCACATCCTTGAGGGTCCCAGCCACGGAGGCGTGGCCATCCGCAATGGCCGCTGAAACAGCGGTCCCCGGTTTCAGCCCTGTCAGTCTTGCCCCGTTTTCATTGATTTTTCCGGCCTTTTCGCCGATTCTTAAAATCAGCGCTCGCAGTTTATCGGCGACCACGTTTTCAAATCCCGGATCTAACGCGGCGAAGAAATCCTTTGGCGGAAAGCCGTCCTTGTCGTGCCAGAAGCTTTTGCACGCCGCGTCGCAGGAGTTGCGGAAACGGTTCCCAGTCAGCTGTTCCACCAGCCAGTCCCCCGCTTCGAGGTATTCGTCCATATCTCGGTACAGCTCCGGATCGTCCTTGAAAATCTTGTACAACCGCGGCAGCAGAGATTCCGACGACACCTTCCCGCCGATTCGCGCCAAAAAAGGTTCCCCGCGCTGTTCGGCCAGCCGCGTCATCGCGTCCGCCTCTTCCTGTGCGCCGTGATGCTGCCACAGCTGGACGTAAGCCATCGGATCGTCTCGGTATTTCCCCGTAAAGCACAGGGGAGTGCCATCTCGATCTACCGGCAGCACGGTACACGCCGTAAAGTCGATGCCAATTGCGATGACCTCTTCCGGCGTCACGCCGTTTTCCTTCATCGCTTCTGGTACAATATTCGACAGCGTCAATAAATAATCCTGGGGATCCTGCAGCGCGTAGTCCACAGGCAGGGCCTTGCCGCTCGGCAATTCCTTTTTCATCACGCCATGGGGATAATTAAAATCACACACCTTCGGCAGTTCTCTGCCCGTCTCTGCGTCCACAATAATCGCTCTGCCTGACAGCGTGCCGTAATCTACACCAATAATATAATGTGCCATATCATTTCTCTCCTTTATTGCATTTTAATTGATTGCACTTCAATCGTTAAAAATGGTTTCGCCGACTTTTTCCAGACATCCCAAATCCCAAAGAAGGCGGCTGCCGATGTATTTGTCCCGAATATCCTTCGTCATGTAAAAGGTCTGACGCGTTTCATCCGTGCTGTGGCCGAGGTCCTTGTAGGTTTCGTTCAGTTCAATGGCATCCAGCAGTTTGTCGTAATCTTCAAGGGACGGGATTTCCTCGTCGATAATTGCGCAAATGTCGTCCCAGCGTTCCGCGATGCGGGCAAAGCGTGCGGGATGGGTAGCCGGATTGTATTTCTGTTCCCGCGCTTCCAGGGCGATCATCGCGTCAGCGCTCTTGCCGAGAAATGCCTGCAGCTTTTCTTTCCAATCGTCCCAGGAAAAGGCGTCCACGGCGGCCTTCGCCTTTGTATAATCCGGTTTGATTTTCCGAATTTCGTCGTAAATCCGAATGCAGTCCCGCGTCGCGATGCCGCACTGAATGCCGTGATAGTCAAAGGGCGTCCCGAATTCCTGCCCCCGCATGTCCCAGATATGCGAAAAATAATGTTCCATCCCTGAGGCCGGACGGGAGACACCGGCCATCGCCATGGCCAATCCCGCGTAAATCAGCCCTTCGGTGACCGCCGCCACGGCTTCTTCGTCCCGCGCAATCAGCTGCTTGGCGTTCGCCGCGCATCGGGCAAGGGCATCTCGTACCAGACCCGCAACCTTCGGACAATAGTACTCGTCGTTGATCACGTTGGAAATCCGCCACTCTGCCAAACTGATGTATTTGGCAAACATGTCGCCGATCCCAGATTGAAGCAGTCTGAGCGGCGCGTTCTTCATCACTGCCGTATCTGCCACCACTGCCTTCGGCGCGATGGTATCCAAGGAAATCTTCAGGCCATCCCGAATGACAGATGATGTCGCGGAGGCAAACCCGTCCATGGACGGCGCCGTCCCTACAATTAAATACGGGCGCCCCGTCATCGCAGACAACAGCTTCGACAAATCGTTGATCGTCCCGGACCCTACAGCGACAATGGTGTCACACGCCGGATCAAAATGCATCAGCATCTGTCCCGCCGCCGTTTCGTCCGGCTCCACACGTTCTGCCTCAAAGCAATAGGCCCCGCCGAACAGGCCTTTTTCTTTTAATAAATCCTCTACCTGCTGTCCTGCTGCCTGTCGGGTATGCTTGTCTGAAAGCACAAACGCCTTGCTCCCGTAACGGCTCACCAGCTCTGGCACCGACGAAAGGATTCCCGACCCAATCCGAATATCGTCGAGAATCACCCGATGTGCTTTTCCACAGGCGCACGGCCCTTCGTACTGCTTCGCAATTTGTCCTCTTAAATTCATCTTTTCCTTCCTTTCTCCGTTCTCGGCCTCGCCATCAGAACGCTTTGCTCACTTTAATAATCGCCAGTCAAAATAACCCGCCGCGCAGATCGCAGCACCCTTCAAAAAACTATTTGTTTTACACCGGCAGGGGTGAAGATAATCGATCTCTCTGGAGAATCGATCCAGTGCGCTCACCTTTTCTGTGAGGCGCGCCATGTACGGCTCGATCCGTGCACCCACTTCACCGCCGATGATGATATCTGTATCGAGCAGCATGTTGATGTTGCTCACAAGAATGGCCAAGTCCTCGAGGTATTGCTCAAAAATCGCCTGCGCGTGGGCATCGCCCGCTAAAAGCGCCTCGAAGAAATCATCTATATTGTCAAAATCTTCTAATAAAACCCCTGTACTTAAGTAGGGATCCGCGCATCCCGCTTTTCCGCAGTAACACATCTTTTCTCCGGGATGAATCACCACATGTCCCACTTCACCTGCTCGGCAGTGACTGCCTTCTAGCAGCTTGTGGTCCGACACGATCGCACCGCCTACCGATTCATTGAGCGAAAGATAAAAGTATTTCGCCCGGTCCTGATTCTGCTCGGCCAAACAGGCACAGTTGGCGTCGTTGATCACCACGACCGGACACGGGAGATATTTGGCGAAACGGTCCAGGCTGACCTGTTCAATATGAAATACGTGGGAATCCAGAATCCGTTCGGCCTGCCAGTCGATGATCCCCGGGAAGGAAACCCCGATTCCCAACACTTGTTCCGGCGCGGCGCCTTCATGTCCCAAAAAAACCTCGAAGCGCTCGCCCAGCTCAGCGTACCACTCTGTCTCATCTCGAAACGGAAGGGTCTGTTTTTCCACGTCTCCGATTTCTCCGAAAAGATCGCCCAAGGCAAACCGCACGTGCTTTCTCGTGATCTGAATTGCCGCAACGTGCCACCCTTCCGCATTCAGAGATAGGGTTTTGGCTCTGCGCCCGCCTGTGGACGCCAACGCGCCGCTTTCGCAAAGCACGCCTTTTTCCAGCAATTCATCTACACTCTTGAGTACCGTCGGCCTGCTCAGCCCCAGGCGTTTTGTCAATTCCTGCCGTGTCATCCGCTCGCCGTGTGTAAACTGGCGGATCACATTCAGGTGATTTTGATTTTTCATCGTTTGTCGATCCATGTTAACCTTCTTTTCAAAATCGCTGCAGTCTATCGTACCGCAATCTCATCTACTGCTGTCTCTTGATCTTGAACTTATTATAAGACCTCCGCTCCACTTTTGTCAATACTTTTATAAAAGTTTTTATAAAAGTATTGCGGTTCAAAATTTTGTACCTCTTCATTTCATTTAATAGACTTCACATATAAAAAAACCTCTACACTGGTGCGGCCCAGCATAGAGGATTTCAAAATCGTCTTGCTATTAAATTTTCTAAATTATACGCTTTATATATTGGAATTAAGCTTGCTCTCTCTTAAATTCGCGGTATACACGCCCAGAAGGATCACGACCGCTCTCCGACACCCGTCGTATTGTTGATGCCAACCGTCTCGCCAATAAAATAGATGATCGGATTATATAATGTCACCAGCAGAATCTTTTTGAGCCTTTTACCTCTCGGATCAATCTTAACGAGCCCAGCCAGAGCCAAGATGTTCATCACAGCAAATGCGATGACAAAACGCCAGCCGAGAAGCGCCAACACACTAGCGCTCGCTGTCGCTTGTTTGGTAAACACATAACTTAAACCGAACAGAATTTCACATCCCACGGCGCATAAACAGCCGATTAATACTGAATTCAATTGTTGCTTTTTTCCCATAGAATTTCGATTTGTATCTTTTATGTCAAATTGTTACACCAAAATGTTCTTCTACAATCTTGTTTAGCTGTGCCGCTATCACTGAAAACTCCTGATTTAAATCCAGTGTCTTCACCGAAATCTGATTTCCACTCATTAAGTAAACATTATCCGGTACCAGATCCTCGTTTGTCTTAGCATAAAGAAGCATTCCTGAGACTTGATGGCCGGTCCCTTTAAGTTCTACTGCTTTGTTTTTTACATAAGTAAAAATTTGGTACATATTTCCTGAATGTTGCGTTTGAATATCAAAATGTGTCTGTAATGTTCGCTGATAATATTTAGCATCAATTATGAGCGTCTTATTGCCATGCGTCAACGTAATATCCGTCTGCATAATCGGAAGCAGCGCATTGTAACCGTCATCCAGCTGCCACGGAATCTGCATCGCTTTCGACGAAAATCCTTTGATTCGCTGTCCGAATTCCTGTGCATAATATTCGAGGATAAATTTTTCATATAATCGATTCATCCTCTGATCATCTATGAAGCTTTTCAGTCGGTACTCACCGTTCTCTGTCGTCATTAGCGATCCTTCAACGAGCATCTGACAAATAGCAAGAAGAAGCTGATACGTCTTATTATTTCGTTGAAATCTGATATCTGTCCACCGAACATGCTGCAATTTAATGACATCAACTTCTGAGAAATAAAGCATTTCCTTTTTTAATTTTGCCTTGTATTTCTCGTCCACATCTTTCTGCTGGAAGATCAGAAAAACCGTTGATTTCAAAATCTGATTTAGAAGGTTATTCTCGGACAACTCATCGTAATCACATGTCACGACCATCCGACGTCCCATCCTATTCCTAAGAGTTCCTGACATGTTGATCTTCCCACGTACAACAGAGCGATTTTCGATTTGATTGATGTATTCCCGAAATAGTCCCTGCTTGAGCTGAAGACCGATTCCTTTCGACAGAATCGCTGCAAAGAGATTATGAATATTATCAAACGATTCCTTTTTTATGTCATCGTAAACTGATTCTTTCAAAGTTGTAAAAGCATAAGTCAGCATATAATAAATATTCTTTATAAGTATGCTTTTGTCCTTTGTCATTGAAATACTCCGTGAAGGATATTATCCCAACGCTGTACCTTGGCCTCATCGTCAAACCAGTACTCTGAAAGCATCGGCAGAATATCAAAATCTACCACATTCTGCATCCATTCTTCAGTACACTCTGTTTTCTTCTTCCCACAAAAATAACTGTGCCCAATACAAAATCCTTTCCCAAGAGATTTATCTCTGGTGATTGCTTCGTTTAATTCTATGATTCTCTTAATCAGTTCATCGAACGTATCGTTTTCTAGCATCTTCTGGTAATTGCGAAATCCCTCTGATTCGAATCCGGGATCAATTTCGAAAAAACTAAATCTTCGTCTAAGCGCATAATCGATCATTGCGAGGCTTCGGTCCGCTGTATTCATCATACCGATGATGTAAAGATTCTCTGGAACAGCAAACGGCATACCATTGTAGGCAAGCGTTGCTTTAGTCCCACGATAATCTTTTTCGATCAGCATTAAAAGTTCTCCAAAAATCTTACTCAGATTCCCGCGGTTGATCTCATCAATAATAAAGAAGAATTTCTTATCTGGCTGATTCTCTGCTCTTTTGCAAAATCGGTAGAAGACACCATACTTCAACTCGAAACCTTCTCCGGACGGCTTATATCCCATCATGAAATCTTCGTAGGAATAGTTCTGATGGAATTGCACGAATTCTATCCGGCTGTCGTCTTCTTCACCCATCAATGAATATGCAAGTCTTTTTGCGGCAAATGTCTTCCCTACGCCGGGAGCCCCCTGTAAGATAATATTCATCTTGTTGCGAAGTACACCCACAAGCCGATCATATTTTTCTTCTGTCATATAGACTTCGGATAGAAAGTTCTGCTTTGTATATGGTGAAATATCTTTTTTGGAAATTAATGGATTTTCATCACGGATCATATCCATAATGAACTCATATTCTCCTTTTGTCAGTTTGAAGAGACAGCCGTTCGGATTTTGGAAAAATTCCATTTTCTCCAGCTCCGGACACTCTTTCAAAGTCTTGAAATCAATCGGATTGGCATTTAACCACCAGTAACCATGATTCTTATCATTTATTAATTGTGCATAAAGATTTACACTGCTCAAATCTATCTGATTCAACGCGTCAGCCAATTCACTGCGGAGTTTCCAGACATAAGTTCCTTTTTCATCTTTCGATGCTTTCTTTCCTAGATACAGCACCGGCCACCATCTCGAATTGTCAGAATCTCCAGATATAATAGGACAATTGGTTTTTTCAACAACTCGCCTTGCCAGTCCTACCGATCCAGAATTATAGAAATTTTTGCTTTCTCCGTATTTAACGGCAAGCTGTGTGCAGGTAGCCGAACCACCATAATCCATAAACCGCTTCATGATTTCGAGACTGTTCTGTGTAAAAACGCTCTTGTCATTTAATAAGGTCACCCACTCTTGTACAGTAATACCAGGATCATATTCTTTCTGTGACGGGAACCATACATTTTCAGATGAATCAACATCATATTTTTGGGAATAATCCCGCGAAACATAAAATCCCACGTCAAAAGTCAATGTTTTCAGTTCAGGATCTGGATAACAAGTATCTGTTAATTGACCTCTAACCAGATCAACTAGCTCTGTATCCTGTTTTAAAAATTTGCAGATCTCATTATAGAAGTTGAATAAATTATAAATATTATCCGCATAAGCGCCTTTTTTAAATTGATAGTTGCTTTTCAGCTCTTCTGAAACTTTCTTAACTTCACTATATTTATAAATATAATATTTATCCGGATATCGAAGCCAGAGGTATATACTGATCGGATTTTCATGCTGATAGTGATGAGCTGCTCGATTTCCGTATTTGTCTAACAAAATAGATGAATTCGACTTAAAATTATGGATACGCTCGTATACATCTTTGCTCTCATCATACAAATCGATGTACATCGCTCGAACTTCTTCCGGAGCAGCTTTAGCAAATTTCGTAATCATCCTCGCTGGAAAATTATTCATCGATACTAGTAAATTATTTGTTTTGGAAAGCGAACGGATGAGCATATCAGCAAAATCTGAAGCATTAATGTCCCAGTTATCCTGAAAGCACTTAACTGCCTCCCATTTGTATTTTTCATCATTCCAGTGTTTAGGAATAAAATCCTTTTTATATTGAACGAGTACTTCCTTTAATCGAGATTGATCAAACATCTAACCAGCCCCTTTTTTGTGGCATAATATTTGTCTTCATTTTCTTTATTCCTTCTAACTAATTATCTATTGAATGTTTTAATCATTATAACATGTGATCATAAAAGTTTCACAGTCTTATGAAACCATTTAAATTTCAACAAATTTTCGAAAAGTCCCAAAATTAAGCAAAAAAATAAACCACCCGAAAGTGGTTGCTTAATCAAAATGGTGGGCCCTCAGGGACTCGAACCCTGGACCTGCCGGTTATGAGCCGGATGCTCTGACCAACTGAGCTAAAGGCCCTCAAATAA
>Ga0256406_1004968_pt1 | contig 14666 bp, 16 predicted proteins | sample RumenRJG_03DNA_FD_185986 | JGI IMG/M metagenome (GOLD analysis project Ga0256406, IMG submission 185986) | Bovine rumen microbial communities from Lethbridge, Alberta, Canada - RJG_03 | ecosystem: Host-associated > Mammals > Digestive system > Stomach > Rumen | place: Canada: Alberta | collected... | reverse complement strand
GGCCGCTGTTTCCATAGATGATTTGCCTGTCTGGCCGCCGATTAGGCCGGCAAGGAAAAGCATCACGCATCCGATGATGTGGCCCAGAATAATTGCTATTATTCCTGTTTTAAATCCCAGAGGGGCGAGGTAAGTACCTGTGATTATTTCGGCGATAGATACACCTGCACCGAACCAGATCAGCCCGTTGCTGAAAGTGCTTGTTTTCTTGTTTTCCATTTATATGACCTTCCTTTACTCTAAAAAATGCATACCTGCCGGCCCCAAGAAGACTGGCAGGCAGCACAAACTTAAGGAGCTAAATATTGCTGAGATACTGGCCCACATCGGGTATGGCAAAACCGTGATCCATAGGACCACTCCCTTTTCCCAGATCCAGATGTGCCCCCAGTGCGCCGGAAATGTACTTCTTTCCTCTGTCTACGGATTCTTCCAGTGAAAAACCCTTTGCCAGATTGGAAGCTATGGCGCTTGAAAGGGTGCAGCCGGTGCCGTGGGTGTTGGGGTTGTCTATCCTGACTCCCCGGAACCACCTGACGTTCCCGTCTGCTACTGTGTACAGAAGGTCATTTGCATCGTTCAGGTTGTGACCGCCCTTTACCAGAACGGCAGTCATACCGAACTTCTTTCCAATTAGTTCTGCAGCCTCTGCCATGTGCTCTTCTGAAGTTATCTTCATCCCTGACAGCACTTCCGCTTCAGGAATATTAGGGGTAATGACTGTTGCCAGAGGCAGCAGCTCATTCTCCAGGGTCTCTACTGCATCGTCGGAGATCAGCCTGGCCCCGCTGGTGGCAACCATCACCGGGTCCACCACGATGTTCTCTGCCTTGTATTCCTTCAGTTTCTCTGCTATCACGTGGATGATCTCACTGGCGGAAACCATTCCGATCTTCACAGCATCAGGCCTTATGTCCGTAAATACTGCGTCGATCTCCTCTGCAACAAACTCTGGTGTTGCATCCAATATGTCCGTGACGCCGGTGGTGTTCTGGGCTGTAAGTGCGGTTATGGCACTCATGCCGTAAACTCCATTTGCAAGCATGGTCTTCAGATCTGCCTGTATTCCAGCGCCTCCGCTGGAATCACTTCCAGCGATTGTTAATGCAGTGTACATAGATTCTCCTCCTTATGAAATGCATTAATTTTGTATAGCGGCCCAAAGTGGTGCTCCCGATGAGCCGCTTTGAAAAAAATTATAAACGTTGTCCTGAGTCTTACGGCCAGCCCGCAAGTGCTGAGTTGCCGCAAGATTATCTATGGAAAAAAATTATTTTTCCAGGAGATACTTATCCACATTTCGTGAAAGTTCTCTGGTGGCAGCTCCTATATCATCGGCGCCGAAAATTGCGCTGATAACTGCAACTCCAACCAGGCCTCTTCCGGCCAGCTCTTTCACGTTGTCAACGGTGATTCCTCCAATGGCTATAACGGGGATGGAGACTGCCTTACAGATCGCCTCGAGGGTGTCGTGATCCACTTCTATGGCATCGTCCTTGCTGCCCGTAGGGAAGACGGCTCCAACTCCAAGGTAGTCTGCCCCTCTTTCCTCAGCCAGCAGAGCTTCATCTACAGTCTGGGCGGATACACCAAGGATCTTGTCAGGTCCCACCAGCTCTCTCACGGCGCCGGCCTCCATGTCCTCCTGTCCCACGTGTATGCCGTCACAGCCGATCTCGGCAGCCAGCGCAGCATCGTCGTCGAGGACGAAAGGCACGCCATATTCTCTGCACAGCTCCTGTATTTCCAGAGCCTCCTGTCGCAGCTCTTCCGAATTCTCCGGCAGGTCCTTTTCCCTGAGCTGGATGAAAGTTGCTCCTGCTTCAAGTGTTTCCCTGACCTGGTCCGCCAGCTTCTGTCCCGGCTTGAGCCAGTGCCTGTCAGTCACTGCATATACAGCCAGGGTAGGCACCAGGGCCTCTCCCGAGAACTTTCCTGTGTTTTGATTCATGTTTCAATCTTCCTCTTTAAGTTATCAAGATTTATAAAAATTCACCAACTTGCAAGTTACATGATCTGGCATTTTGCGCCTTTTTCCAGCTGTTCTCCGTCCATATTGCAAATCGCATCTATTATGCGGTTTCTGTATGTGGAATTGCCTTCATAAGGTGCCAGGTGGTCGTATCCGATTTCTCCTGCCAGGCCCATTGCGGATACTGCTGCTGCAGCTGCTTCCAGCTTGTTATCTGGGTTGGCAACTATGAATGCCGTCATGAGGCCTGAAAGCTGGCAGCCTGTTCCTGTTATCTGGCCCATTTCTTTGCGGCCGTTTCGGATGACGTATGCCTTCTCGCCATCTGTTACGATGTCGATGGCGCCGGTCACTGCAACGATGGTATTCATTTTTTTTGCAAGGCCCTTGAGGAACTCAACTGCCTTCGGAAGGGTCTCATCTGTAATGGCATCTGCCGCATCGGCGTCTACGCCTTTTGTGGTGCCGCTGCCGATGGCCAGGGTTTTTATCTCTGAAATGTTTCCGCGGACCACGTCAAACTTTATCTCCTTGAGAAGATCGACTGCGGTGTCCGTGCGGAGCTTGGAAGCGCCGGCTCCTACAGGATCCAGAAGAACGGGATGGCCCAGCTCGTTGGCCTTGCGGCCTGCTATGAACATGGACTGGATGGTCCTGGAGTTCAGCGTGCCGATGTTGATGTTCAGCCCGCCGCAGATGGTCTGGATATCAGGCACATCATCCTTGTCGTCGGACATGATAGGACTGCCGCCGGCAGCAAGCAGGATGTTTGCCACATCATTAACTGTCACATAGTTGGTGATGTTGTGCACCAGGGGCACGTTTTTTCTTACATTGTCAAAACAGTCTTTGAACATGTTCCTTCTCCTTTGCTTCTTCAGGTTTTAATGAAAATGGCGGAGACAACTGAAAAGGGCAGGTTCCTGAAAAGGATCCTGCCCGTCATTAATACTCCATTTAATCCCTACGTTGGCATTATCCAAATCAGGTCATCAGGTCGAAGTCTTCGCTTCCTCTCAGCCATTGCGGCTCCCTGTAAATCGATTTTTATTATTAAGTTATATACTTGTGATAAAGATAACATTTATCACAGCCAAGTTATTATAGCACATATTGGGAAAACTAAGAATAGTTACTTCAAAACTTCTCCCATAACGAGATGTCAAGGAAGAGATTTCATGAGAATTAAGCCCAGGATAAAGGTGTGAATTGATAAAACGATATGAAACAAAGCCGCGTGTGATGCGCGGTTTTTTGCTATCGTGGACAGTCTTTCACAATGTCCCATTTTTGGCACATTCTATAGGTTAATATATACTTGGCCGGAGGGGAGAAGGTCCTTCGGGAAAATGTTTTGTCAGTAACAGAAAGGAGCAGAGCCATGAAGATCAGCACATTGAGAGAAAACATTACCGGATCAGAAAAGAATTGCAGAAACAAATACGTTCACGAGACCCGCTCAGGTAATTACTATCTCGACAACGGTATAGGCTTCATTCAGGGCGAGTGCGTGTTCGAAGGTACGCCCAGTTATGACGAACACCGGATGTACGGATGCAATTGTTTCACCGTCGGTGAATTCATGCAGGCAGTTGAGGACGGACTGATCAAGACTGAACTGACTGACGAAACTAAAGAGACGCTCCGTGAGTTCGAGAATTATTATCTCGAAATAAGCGTGCTGCTCTACTGCTTCCCGGATGATTTCGACCTGCCGTTCAAATTCTGCCACAGACTTCTTTGGTCAGACGAATGGGAGTACGGCGGAGACATAACCCAGTGCGTATACTACTTCCACAACACTGCGAAAGATGACTATACCAAGAGTGCTAACGGATGCAATGCCATGAACCGTAAACCACAGAAAAAGGCAAAGTAACGGAAAGGATAAAAAATGCACTCCAGGACGGAAAAGATAGATTTAAATGACTTATCAAGGTCCATAAAGCATTTCGATTTTTCACACATGGATCTCCGGGAAAAGAGCTTCGTTGGAGCGGACAAGGAGAAGGCAGCATCGCCGAAAATATTTTTCATGTCATCGGAAGATTGCTGTACATATACATAAAGAGACCCAAATATGACAAGAAAGACAGATTCAGCGACTACATGGAGAGCCCGAAATACGGAGAGATCGGGTTCTGCCTGACGCCGGCCTGTGGCGAGAAGGAGATACTGAGATTCATCCAGGACCTTTTGCTGGATATTACCATGAAATCATCAGTCTTTTATCATATCGAACAGGTCAGAAGTTGAAAGAGCCGGCATATCCCATCTAGTACGCGTATTATTGATTCTTTCCCAAAGGAGCGCTCCATTGTGCTCCTTTTTTAGTATGTAGTCTTGGATATCGAGTAATACTTTATCCGTTTCATTCAGCTCATTCTGGTATAACGAGAGTCTGTATAGAGAAGAAAGCATGGGCCACGTGTCTTTCCAGCCTGCACCATGTTTAAGCGCCCCTGTGCGCCACAGACCGTCCCCGTGACGGTAAAGGATCTGCACGCCACAGCAATCACTGTTATTGACCTCTAGTAATATGGCAAGCCTTATAGGGACGAAGGGAAGACTGTCCAAAATGACTATATCTCCCGGTTTGAAAGGTATGGGCAGGGACAGATTCATACTGTCAACATAGCCATGGAAACCACTAAAGCTGTTATTTATATTGTCGTCAGATGTGAAATACACTACTTCGTCTTTGATCAGATAGTATGTGTAAGTGTTGTCCATTTTACCATGTTCATTCCCTGGAACCCACTTTTCAAGAATCGACCAGCAAGCTTCGTAATCATCCCATTCCTCATCAGTAAAGGACTCTTTTATGTATCCAAGAGCAGCATGTAAAGTGGTGAACGGGCCTGTGAAACTGGCTTTTTCTCCAAGGATGTCATTGTCATACCACCATTCTTCAAGGCACAGCACGTCGCCCTCATCAAGGGTAAGCTCCGCAAGTGCCTTTTCTGTTTCCTGACGGAAAGAGTTAGTATAACCATTGTCTCCGATAAGATCATATAGTTCGAGTTTTTTTCTGAGATATAGCGGAGAGCCGGTAATAATATCCGTTAAAGTGAAAACGCTGAGTTCTTGCTTCTTCAGGTAGTTTCTCATCTCCTCGGATTGAATACATCGGTCTATTATTTTGTCTTGCACATTATTGTTCTTTACATATTCGTTCATTGTTTTTTCACCTCTTCATACTCAATATACACTTCTAAATGGGACAATTATGTCTCACACCGGGTGCCATTCTGTTACTCGCGATCAATTGGTAATGGTACCAAAAACAGTACAAGTCAGTTGATAGTATTAAGATGCAAAAGGGATAAAGTGGCAGAAATACAAGAATGAAGTAGAGGCAAAAAGCAAAATGGGTTCCAGGATATGATGCAAAATGAAACTGAATAGTTTTTATTGTAGTAATGCACTGAATGTGGTACAACCAACATGATAAACTGATAAACTGCCACATGGAGGTACTGATATGAGCGGGTATGAACCCAAGAAACTGGCTCTGCTCAGAATATGGCAGATCCTTAAAGAAAACAGTGACTGCGACCACCCGTTAACGCAGGAGGCGATCGGAGCCTATCTTGAAAGAGATTACGGCATTGAGATAGAGCGTAAGGCAATCGGACGAAACTTGTCTTTGCTGAGGGAAGCGGGCATAGATATAGAATCAGGCAGTAACGGTTCGTATCTGGAAAGCCGGGAATTTGAAGATTCTGAACTCCATATGCTGATCGACGGCGTACTGAGCAGCCGGTATATAACTGCCAAGGATTCCAAGGATCTGATAGACAGGCTTTGCGGTATGTCGAATAAGTATTTCAAGTCCAGCGTCAAACATATATATTCAGTCAACGAATGGAGTAAAACCGATAATCAGGCTCTGTTTCTGAACATCGAGCTGATCAGTACCGCCATAGAAGAAGGCAGGCAGATACACTATGACTACAACAAATACGGTATCGACGGGAAACTTCACAAGACTTCCCAGCAGTATGTAAGCCCGTACCAGATGATCCTCAGTAACCAGCGCTATTATCTTATGGCCTACAGTGAGTACTGGGGGAACATGGTGTCCCATCGCCTGGATCATATCACGAATCTTACGATAACGGATATGAGGTCGGTGCCTCTGAGAAGCCTGCCTGGTTATGAAAACGGTATCAACTACAAAGAAATATCAGGCACACCGTATCTTTTCACGGACAAGCCGGAAAACGTAGAATTCATAGCTGAAAAAGGCATCATAGACCAGATCTTCGAATGGTTTGGCAAGGATGCAAAGATAATTGAAACCAGCGATGAAAACAAGATCAAGGTCTTCGTCAAGGCCAGTCCCAACGCCATGCTCCACTGGGCCATGCAGTACATAGAGAATGTTGAAGTAACCGCTCCGGAAAGCCTGAGAGCCAGAATCAAAGAAGCTCTGAAGCAGGGGGCAGAAAAGTATAAGTAATAACTGGAGGAAACGGATATGGAAGTACGAAATATATTTTTTGATATGGACGAGGTTCTTGCGGATTTCTCCAGAGGGGTTAGGGAAATAGTAGGTATAGAACCCCCTCCGCAGGATGGCAAGCACAAAAGTGAAGAAGATAAAATGTGGGCAGGTATTCGCGATGCCGGACATTTCTATGACAGACTAGAACCTGTATCCGGAGCAGTAGACCTTTTTAATGAATTATATTCAAAATACGGAGATAAATGTGAGATTTTGACAGCAGTCCCTAAGCCTAAAAGGAATATTCCTGAAGCAGGAGATGATAAAAAGAAATGGGTGAAAAGGATTCTCTCGGATAAAGTTAAAGTTAACATTGTTACCAGAGAAGAAAAACCGGAGTTTTGTAAAGGCAAAGACTGTATTCTCATAGATGATCTCCCGGGTAACATAGAGAATTGGGAATCTGCAGGCGGAACAGGGATCCTTTTTACAGATGCTGAAAGCACTTACAATATTCTGCATGAATTAGGAGTACTTTAACCAAGATCTGCCTTTCCAAATCAAAATATTGCGGGCTGTAGCAATGCCCGAAGATTGCCTGGCTCAGGAAATATAAGCCCGAGGAGTGGGTATTGGATGACGGAACGCTGGCAAGAATGGATGCCGGAAACGAAGTTGGAGTCTGGCCATGGGTCTTTTCGGAGACTTTGTGGAAGTCACAGCATACACAGATGGCAAGCTGGATCTTAAGAAGATGATGGATGAAATAGAGTTCATAGCTGAAAAAAGCATAATTGACCAGATATTCGAATGGTTTGGCAAAGATGTAAAGGTATTCAAGTCCGACGACGAGAATAAAGTACGCGTGCACGTCAAAGCAAGCCCAAACGCCATGCTCCACTGGGCCATGCAGTACATAGATAACGTTGAGGTAACTGCGCCGGAGCGCTTGAGATCGAGGATCAAAGAGGCTCTGAAGTAAGGGGTGGAGAAGTATATATAGAGGAGAACAAAGCAATGATATTAAGCAGAACGTTCAACGGCAGACAGTATCCAGAAGCAATAACAAGCAGAAATGATCCCAATGAGCACTTCATAATCGTCTATGATAAAGCTGTCAAGAAGGAAGACCAGATCGAAGGTCTGGTGGATTTCCTGCAAAGCGAGTATGAGTGTTTACTTGAGAACCAAGGAAGATTCATTCCTGAAGAGAGATTCTTCAAAGAGAAAGATTTTAAACCTATTCCTGTGATCCTGAGCAGTGAATGCCCAGTTGGCAAAACATACAGAGCCGACGATGACTGGGTGGCAAAAACTATTGTAAGAGAATTTAGAAACGGTTACTCTGAAGAGGAAAAGGAAGCAATCATTAAACGGGTTCTTAAGGACAGGTCCTTCACACCGTGGATCACAGGTATGTATTATCATGACTGCAGTTCCTTCATCAAAAGGAATAACGTTGATTGTAATATAGAAAGCCCGTGTATCGTCCTGTATTACAGAAACACAATCAGTCAGGATGAAGAGGAGTACAAGGCGTGGATCGCTGCGAACTTGGCACACGAGTATTTTCATTATTTGCATGCCCTATACGCGGGGGATGAGTTCAACAAGAAGGGATATAGAAGAGACAGAGTAGTCGAAGCCCTGGCGGATTTCTTCGCTTTCATGTATTCGCTGCATGCTGCGGAGACTGGACTCAATAGAGTCAGTGTATATGCCAGAGAGAAGGTTGCAAAAGATAAGTACGACAGATGGGTTTACAGATTTGGAACTAAGTGGCCCTACGCCTATGCATATTGTTTATTCTTCAATAGGTTTATCCCAGCAGAATACTCAAGCTACATCAAAGATTATTGGAAGAATGGAAGTAAGTTGAAATTTAATGAGATTTTAGGAATCAGTAAGCAAGGCATGAAGTACGCATATAAATGGCTGATGCTTGATGTTTTAATTGAAGGTTAAACACATATATTGTTTCGGAATGGAGTTACAAGATGAGCTTTAAAGTGGTGTTATTGCAGGACGTGTTGACACTGCAGTCAAAGAGTGAACCGTTAAAGTCGGTGATAAGGTAACAGCAGGCGACTTGCTTTGCGTCGTGACTTATGATACCTACAATGGGCCAGCCGAGCGTAAGGTGATCTCCGAGGATTACGGAACTGTTGAAAGGATTTTCTATCAAGAAGGCGAGGCCGTTCCAAAGGGAGAAGCGGTGTGCCTCATAGATCTTGACGATAGGTACTATATGCACAGAGCCATAGATTTTGCTCAGAAAAAGGTCGAGACCACACTTAGTGAATACGAAGAGATTCTTTGTAAGCTGTCTGCGCCGGGCATCGCTGAGGATGTCAGAAATCAGTGGATCGCAGAATTGACGGACTGGACCACTGTCATGAAGGGGATCTTCGATGAATATATTCCTGACAGGGCTAAAGCAGTGGATTATGTCATCAGCATTTATCTTGAGATGGACTTTATGGACATAGGCGTTACGCACAGCATACTGGTTCAAGCCGCAAAAGATGGCAAGGTCAAAAACCTTTCAGAGTACGATGCTGATCGCATCGATCTGGACCGTTTCGAAGTCCTAGTCAACGAACATATCAAATATTGCAAAGAACTGTGGACTTCGCCTTATCAGGAAGAAAGAGCCAATATTGAAAAGAGGATCAGGAGAATCGTTGAGTGATTGTAGGAAGAGAACTGAAGAGAGTGGCTGAAGAAGGAAATCAAGAAGTATAGATAAGTAATTAATATGCTGTAATAATTCAAAATATATGAATTTGCCGACAATAAAAAGCAAAGGAGCAAAATAAGAATGGAATAAAATAATCAATGCATTATTATAAAAATAATAATGTTTCAGTTTGTAAGGAGTACCTATGATCTACCTTTCCAAATCAAAATATTGCGGGCTGTGACAATGTCCGAAGATTGCCTGGCTCAGGAAATATAAGCCCGAAGAGTGGGTGCTGGATGACGGAACCGTGGGCCTTATCATGAAGGCAGCTGAGCAGAACAGTTAATCCATACACACAAATGTTCGATCAAACCGCAAATATTAAGTCTGCGGTTTTTTGTTGGGATTATTTTGGTACGTTAACTGAACTACTATTATCTTGAGATGATTAATGGATTAACCGAAAATAAAGGAGGCCTGACATGAACAAAAGAATACTTCCATATAATATAGATGCTAAGCGTTCTGTACTCGGCGCAGTCATGCTTAACAGAAGAGCGCTGACGGATGTTTTGAAAATAGTTAAGTCAGAGGAAGGGGATGCATAATGACAAATTATAACATAAACAAACCTCCAAAACTTAAAAAATGCAAAAGCATCTCCGAATTAGATATTTATCAATTCGTTAATTCCAAAGATATAAAATATAAATTTGAGCCGGTTTGCGCAGCCTTCATTATTTAGCAGAGCAGGGGTCACTCGTTGAAGGAAAAACACGAAGCGTGGAAAACGCTTATCGCAAGTACTCCGAATGTTGCTGTACCTAAACGGCTTAACTGCGCAGGGTGGGATAAGTGAAGGCTATAGCGAAATGGAATTTGATTGGGGAAATGAATAGAAAAACTGTGATAATTGAAGAGAGACATTATGAATGATAATCATATTAAATACGAAAATGGCTGGTATGGCATATCTATCCCTGAGGCATCTGAAATCATAGAGCAGGAAAGCAGATCAGCGCTTATCAGGAAGTACGGCAGTCAGCCCGATAAAGCCATAGTTAGCCGTTTCAACAAGGAACTGGAAATAATCAAGAAATATCAGAAGGCGGATCATTATTACCTTGCATATCTGGTGGCGAAGCGGTGTGATGAACTGGGATATGTTCATAGTCTGAGGGGATGTGGGGGATCTTCGCTTATTGCATATCTTTTGGGTATAACCGAAGTGAATCCTTTGCCCCCACATTACTATTGTCCGAAGTGCGGACAAGTAGAATATGTTGATGAATACTTGTTTCCTTCCGCAACTGATTTAAATAACAAAGGAAAAAAATGTTCGCACTGCGGTTGGAAAATGACTAGTGACGGTCAGAACTCGCCCTGTGAATTCTTTCTGGGGCTTAGGGGAGACAAGAGGCCTGATTTTGTATTCAACGTTCCGTACAGAAAAGATATTTTTGAGTATTTAGGTGAAAGATTCGGCAAGGATAAGGTATTTAACGAAGCCCAGATCTCTAACGGAAACATACAGATCTATCCTGGAAGGATCATAATTGTGCCTGATAAACTGGACATCAGTGACTTCGGAAAGGTGTTGCAACCTGAGGATCTTGAAGGAGAGACAGACCAGGGGCCAGCAGTCCTGCTGGAAGATGGCTATAGGTTTGATCATATTAATGTTCTTCAACACAGTGTACTGAGCTTCATTTCCCAAATGCAGAAACGTATTGGAATCCCAGCAAAAGATATTAACTTAAGTGGTACTGAAATAATGGAGTTGATGGAATATGAAGATATTGAAGCGTTTCCTTTTGATTGTGAATATAGAGAAATAGAAATAATAAAAAAGATAATCGATGTCACCAGCCCGGCCAGTTATACGGAGTTACTAAAGATATATGGTAATATCCATGGAACCGGAGTATGGGAAGATAATAACGAGACACTATGCGGAAAGCATACGCTGCGTGAAATGATTGCATTCAGAGAGGATGTAATGCTTGACCTTATCAGATGGGGCGTGAGTTATGACGATGCGTTTAAAATAGCTGATAGGGTTAGGAGGGGTATAATAAACAGACGCGGATTTTCTGATGAAGAAAATGCGATCCTCCGCAAAAGTGAAGTGCCATTTTGGTATATTTACTCTCTGGAGAAGATTAAGTACCTCTTCCCAAAAGTGCATGCCGTGGAGTATATGACGATGTATGTCAGGGCGATATGGTATAAGAAACATTATTGTGATAAGTATCCTACTAATAATCCGTTTATGGATAAATTGAAGGAGCTTACCAGAAACTATTATACGTGCTCTATTTTCTTTCCTTGTTCAGAGAATGCTTCGAACACAGAAAACATAAATGCTCTAAAAAATCTAAAAGAGCAACTTCTTGAATGCTTCAATAAGGAACTGTCAATTGAGACCTATGCATTTAAATGGCAGGAAGGCGACTCTATAAAGAAAGAAGGATTCATAGTTGTGCCTCATCTCTGCAAAGAATTGTTGCTGGATTTGTACTTTGCGAAAGAACGACATGGCCTTTATCGTGATTTTCCGACGACAGGATTTTTGTATAAATATGGTAGAGAATATGAGGAATTTGGTCTGTTTTGTAAAAAGGTATCTGTCTTTGACAAATTTAAAAAACTAGGAGATATATCTCCTGAATTGTATTATATTAATGAGGCTGAAATGGATAATGCGCAATCCAAGATAAGCTACAGTAAAATTACGCATTCTGAGAACGATTACTACGAATCTGATAAGTACAATGTAAAGATAGTAGGCATGGGTGGAACTGGAAGGAATATGCTTATAGAGTCTGCAAAAAGAGAATCTTTTAGCACAGAGTACGTTTACTGCGATTCTACAACGAATGCATTAAATTTGATAATATGTGACCGTTTTATCCAATTAGGGGAAAAAACATGTAAAACCTTGGGAGCGGGGAATCCTGAAATCGGGCGAATGGCTGCAGAGGAAAGTATCCATGCGATAAATAAATGCCTTGAAGATACTGACTTAATTATTATCATCGCGGGCATGGGTGGTGGTATAGGCACTGGAGCTTCGCCTATAATAGCTAAAGCGGCAAGAGAAAACGGAGTTCATGTTATCGGAGTGGTGACTATGCCGTTCTCTTTTGAAGGGTCAAAGCGTATGCTTCAGGCAAAGGAGGGAATAGATACTCTTAATGAGCTGGTAGACCGTTTAATAGTTGTCTACGATGATTCTGTTGTTCCTGAACAACCTTATATATCAATGCTTAAAAGGTACAAATTGGTAGACGTAAAGATCGCTGATATTATACATGATATAATGGTGGAACTGAACAAAGCAGGATCATTGGAAGAATTATTTCAAGTCTAAACTTGAAAATATTCTTTTGGTTGCAGCCCCTTCACAAAGAAGTTCAAAACTCTTTCCCGTGAAAAGATTTTAAGAATTGGCGTAGGGGGATCCCGCTGCTTCGCCCCTGATGGGGCTCGCGCTGGAAAGTCTGCGCGGCCTATTTCACAGGCCGCTTGACACGCTTTCTGCTCGACAGTCCACTGGACTGTCTCACGACGTTCGCGCCCTCTCGGGTTCGATCCCCCAATCATTCTATAAATCATAACCACCAGTTGAACTGGTGGTTTGTCCTTGCCCTAAAAGGGCCTGTTACTTGCAAGCGTCTTAAGACGCACCGAAATAGACTGCCAACCGCATCTCTATTTTCCGGCTGCGCCTAAAGGCGCTTTTTATTATGCCTTCGTATTCTTGCTACCCGTGAACGGGTCTATGTACTCCTTCAATGTCAATTGATCATTTGCGATATCTTCTTGCAGTTGGTTTCGTATGTATTCTGCGATTGCCTTTTTGTTTCTGCCAACTGTATCGACATAATAGCCACGGCACCAGAAATGCCTGTTCCCATACCGATATTTCATATTCGCATGTCTGTCGAATATCATCAGTGAGCTTTTTCCCTTCAGATATCCCATCACTTGCGATACGCTGTATTTTGGCGGAATTGATATCAGCATGTGTACATGATCAGGGCACAACTCCGCTTCTATTATTTCTATGCCTTTCTGATCACACAACTGCCTAAGTATCTTGCCAATATCCTCTTTTATTTTTCCGTAGATAATTTGTCTCCTGTACTTCGGCGCAAACACTACGTGATACTGACACCGCCACTTCGAATGTGTTAAACTATTAATGTCGGTTTTGGTAGTATTACCCATCGATATATTCCTCCTTTGTTACATGAGTGCGGTTGGAAGCCTCATTCATGATATCACAGGAGGTTTTTCTTGAAGCTGAAGCTCCTTACTCCACCGGCTTAGCCGGTGGTTTTTTTACACTAAAGATCACAATACAAAAGCTGCCGCATCATATGAATGCGGCAGCTTTTTTCTTGTCTGTATTCGAATATTGCTCTTGAAGAGCTGATGAAAGTTCCTTTAGAGAACCCTCAAAGAAATCAACAGGTCACCAATGTTGCACTTTTGATGGTAACTCTATTATCAGTACAACACTCCCCTCTATCGCGACATTCCTGTTTCCATAACCATGGCCCTGAGGCGGCATATCTCATCTACAAGAGGCTTCAGAGCGTCAATTTGCACTCCGTCATAGCCTTCATCCATTCTGGTCTTTATAAGCTCTCTCTGATGATCTGAAAGGCCGTCAAAGACCTTATCCCCATAGGCCTTCAGCATGGCCCTGCCACTCATGTTTAATTTATCACGGTTAAATCGTCCTGGAAGAGGATAATAATGGTCCTCCGGGAGTTTATCAATGTAATTGTATTCTCTCAGGAGTTTTACATAGGACTCATCAGAGTAATCTCCAAGGCCTGTGCTGAAAACGTAAAGGTTCTTACCTCCCAGGTTGAAATTATTGTAGTTGTTCAATACCAGGTTGAGGCCTGTTATATCAGAGGCCTGTATCCACCCTCCGTAGATGATGTTCTGGTAAACCGACATTATTCCCAGCTTGTTCTTTACATATGGCATGGCATCACAATCCAGGATATCAGCCAGCCATTTGGCATATTGTTCTGTTGAACCGTGTTTGGAATCATATACTATCAGAGTGTCTGATTTCTCCTGTTCCTTGTCCAGTGCTCTTCTTTTTTCTGCCTGTCTATTTGGATTTCTCATTTGAACCCCTCGTCTTGTCCTTTGCAAAAGAATTATTTCAAGTATTCCCGGTCTTCGATTCTGCGTTTTACTGTTGTCTGTGTTTGTGTTGTATCATTGTCTGTTCTTTATTATGCCACAGCCTGTCTAATGGTGCTATATCTTCAAATACAGCTAAGGCACCCCTGAGCCAGGGATGCCTGAAGAATTACCTGTATAAGCTTTTAACTCCTGTTAGAAACGGAATTTCGGTATTAATGGCCCGTCATAAGAGAGCCGTTATTTCACAAATTCCTATCTTTTACAGATGACCTTTGATTTCTTTTTCTTTCATCTTTATTTTGAGCTGTACAAGGGCCTTCTTAACATCTTCAGGAGACATGTTATTCTCTCCAACGATGTTTGATTCCACGCCTTCCGGATTCTTG